>MTLE01000036.1_pt4 | contig 211492 bp, 174 predicted proteins | sample 1982461 | NCBI WGS metagenome assembly MTLE01 (sample SAMN05712605, study PRJNA340218) | biofilm metagenome | isolation source: sample SPL anode biofilm adapted to -200 mV | place: USA | collected 2012-02-03 | reverse complement strand
GGTTTAGTATTGTCGTCTATCGATTGTCGAATTTTAAGTGAATGATATTATTATATAGATAAACAAATCAACTTATATTTTTTTTATTGAATATCGTTAGGATAAGCAGGTGTCAGTGTCCAAAGGGGCAGGCGTAAGGGGATATTGGATGGATAATGGGTGTCGAGAATGATAGTTGGAGTTGATTGGGGCAATAGAGGCCGGTTACCGCGAGCCCGGTACCAGTGTCGGATCAGTCCAGTGCCAGGCTTTCCCGCGCTTTGCCAAGCTTCTTCCTGACTTCCGCACTGCTGCGACAGGAAAGGGCCATGTGGGCCAGCTTGCGGCATTCCTCCATTGTATGGCTGCGAATGGCATGTTTAACAACCGGAATACTGGGGGCTGAGATGCTGAATTCACTGATCCCCATCCCTATCATCATCAGGGCGTTTAGTGGATCAGCCGCCATTTCACCGCAGACCGAGGCCTTTTTTCCTGCCTTTGCGGCTGCATCGGCCACACGTTTGATGGAGTGGAGTATCGCCGGGTGATGAGGGTTGTAGTATTGTTTTACCCGCGGGTTATTGCGGTCGGCTGCAAGGGTGTACTGAATCAGGTCGTTGGTGCCGATACTGACATAGTCTACCTCATGGACTAGAATATCAATGATCTGCACGGCGGCCGGGACCTCGATCATGATCCCAAGCGGTATCTCGTTAGGCAATTTGTGCCCTTCCTGCTCCAATTCCGTTTTGACCGAAGCAAGAATTTCCTTGATCTGATTGATTTCATCCAAACAGGAGATCAATGGGAACATGATTGTTGGTTTGCCAGCCTTGGATGCCAGCAGAATGCCTGCCAACTGCTCTCGAAAGATGTCCTGCTGTTCCAATGATACGCGTATGGAACGCCATCCCAAAAAAGGATTGTCTTCACGGGGATGGTTGAAGTAGGGCAGCCCCTTGTCACCACCTATGTCAAGGGTACGGATGTTGACCGTCTGGCCAGGGAACCCTTCCAAAATTTTGGTGTAGATACCCGCCTGTTCGATGCGATTGGGAAAAGCCGTGCGAGCCATATAGGGGAATTCGGTGCGATAGAGTCCCACACCTTCGGCGCCATGTGCGTTTGCCACCCTGACATCGGAGAGCAGACCGATATTTGCGTTCAGAACGATCTTGTTTCCGTCGGTGGTCACCGCTGGCAGTTCCCGTAAGCTCTCCATCTCCTTGAGGCGTCCGGCGTGGTCATGCTCCAGGCGTTCATATTCCTTCTTAACAGCATCGCCGGGGTTCAGGTAAATATGCCCGGAGGTGCCGTCTACAATGATCTCATCCCTGACATTGGCGGCTTCGATCAAACCGGTAACCCCAACAACAGCCGGTATACCGAGTGATTTGGCCATGATGGAGGCATGAGAAAAGACATTGCCTTTTTCTGTTACAATGCCGAGAATCTTGTCATGGTCCAGCATGGCCAGATTCGAGGGAAAAATCTCTTCCGCCACGATAATCCGCTCTTCTTTTACCTTAAGCGTGGTAGCGCCGTTTCCCTCAATGGCATCTATAATGCGGCGGCCAATATCTTCCATGTCGGCCGAACGTTCCCGCAAATATGGGTCTTCCATGGCCGAGAAGGCTTGGACATAGTGCTGGACAACATCGTGTACGGCACGGGTCGCGCCTGTACCCTGGTCAATCAGGTCGCAAATCTTGCTGGTGAAGACGCGGTCCTCAAGAATCATCAGATGGGTGTGGAAGATGGCGGCATCATCAGCGGAAAGCATCTTGCTGACCCTTTTTTCCATATAAATCGTATGGATCTTTACCTTTTCCAGGGCAAAGGCAAATTTTCGCTGTTCCTCTGCTTTTGTACCAACTTTGGCCAATTTGATGACTTTGTCATTGAAACGGTCGAACAGATAAATCTTGCCGCGACAAAAACCAGCTGAAACGGCAGTACCGGCCAGTACCCTCGCTCGCGGTTTTAAAACCTGTTTACCGGGCTTTTGGGTTGCTGGATTATTGCCAGCCGCAGGATCATTCTTGAGTTTCGCCAGTTCTTGCTCGAACCAGGCTCTTTCCTGTTCTTTGTTTTGTATTGAATTTAATAGCCGGGCATTGTTGACGATACTGCTGATTTGGAACGTGATGGTGCGCAACGCGCTGATTTCATCTTCGCTGAAACGGCGTGCCTCACGGGTTTGGATAACTATAACGCCAATCGGCAGGTTACGTTCGAAAAGCGGCAGGCCAAGGAATGAGAGAAACTTCTCTTCCTTGGATTCCTTGAAATATTTATAACGCGGATGAACAGGGGCGTTGTCGGTCATGACCATTCCGCGACTTTCCACGACCAGGCCTGATAGGCCCTCGTGGACTGTCATGGAAATACGGTTGACCGAGGCTTTGGAAAGCCCCTTGGTGGCTTTGAGCACCAGTGTTTCGCCATCCGCTTCCAGCAGATAGATTGAACAGACGTCGGTTCGCATGCGTTTGGCTACGATGGTGACGATGTTGTCAAGGGTCTCCGGCAGGTCGTGGGAGTGCAGGATTATTGAACTGACGTCCTCTAGGGTGCGCAAGCCTATTGAGTGGTGATTGTCTGTCATTGCAATGCCTCTTTGCATTTTGAGGCAGTATAATGCACATTTTAACGAAAGTAAAAACTTTAATATTTTGTTATGTTCTGGAAATTGAAGGATATGTTTGTTATCTTTCAGACATGATCGCACAAAGTAATATGAGAGGGGATCATCATGGCTGGAGAACCAATGAATGCGATGTTGAGAATGGGCATCGATCTGCTCGAAGCAGGAAATACCGCGGAATCGATGGCATTGCTGGAGAACTACTGCGGCGCCCATCGTGAGGATCCCGATGGCTGGTTTTATCTGGGAGACGCATTGGCCGAGGATGGACGCATTGAAGATGCCATTGACCGGTATCGTGAAGGGCTGAAATTGACACCTGATGATCCGGACGCCTTGACGACATTGGGAGATCTGTTGTTTGAGCTGGAAAGGCACAAAGAAGCCATAGCATGTTACCGCAGGGTAAGGGAGCTTGACCCCAAGGATGCCGACGCGTTGGTCAGCATAGGTCTGGTGTATTCCAATCAAGAGCGTGGCGATGATGCTATCCGGGCCTTCCGTGAGGCACTTGAGCTCGACCCGGATAATACCTTTGCCCTGAACGCGCTTGGCGATGCCCTATATGGGCAGGGCGATTTTGATGGTGCTGTAAATGCCTTTCGCAAGGTAGTGGAAATCGATCCGCAGGACCCGACCGCGCACTTTAACCTGGGCGAGCTATTCTATGATGCGGATGAGTTGGAAGAGGCCGAGGGTGAATGTCTGGAGGCCATCCGGCTGGACCCGACTCTCAGCATGGCTTATCTGACTTTAGGGGGAATCTGCATGGATCAGGAGCGCACCAAGGATGCCGTGCAATATTTCGAGCGTTACCTGAAATACGAGAAATCTCCCCAGGCTGAGGATATGTGCTCTGAAGTGCGCGCTGTGGTGGAAGGACTTAAAGAGGAGTTAAGGGGATAGGGTTGATACGGCAGGCGGTGTATATGTCTGCAAGTATGAAAATGTACGCGAAAAATAAATGGAAAGCCGGCTGAGTGCCGGCTTTCCGGTTCAAGCTATGGGCGTTGCGGTTCGGTTGTTATTTCCTGACAAAATCGTCCTTGGCAAAGGAGTATTCAAAATGCATGTGGTCAGTATAGGTGCCGTTCAGGATAGCAACAACATCCTCGGTGAAGACCAGTTCTTCGTCTGTTGGAATAACTAATACTTTTACCGGCGAGTCGTCGGTTGTGATCAGCGTTTCACGCTTGCGGGTCATGGCACCCATATTTCTTTCGCGATCCAGAATAATTCCGATGTGTTCCAATCCCTCAATGGCCTTTTCTCGGATCAGTGCACCCATTTCTCCCACGCCGGCGGTGAAGACTACGGCATCCAACTTGCCTACGGCCGCCATGAAGGCGCCGATATACTTTTTAAGGCGGTAGGCCTCGATCTCAAGGGAGAGTCGGCAGCGGCGGTCTCCATTGTTGGCGTTTTCAATTACGTCGCGACGGTCTGTAAAACGCCCGGTGATTCCTATTACGCCGCTTTTTTTGTTGAGAATGCTGTCAATTTCCTTGGCAGAGAGATTCTCTTTTTGCATCATGAAGGCGGGAATGGCCGGATCAATATCTCCGCAACGGGTGCCCATGACCGCTCCCTCCAATGGTGTCAGTCCCATGGTGGTGTCAACTGAAACGCCGTTTTTTATGGCGCAGTGAGAAACACCGTTGCCGATATGCATTGTGATGATGTTGCAATCCTTGGGAGGTTTGCCCAGCAGCACTGACGCACGTTTGGAAACGTACAGATGGGAGGTGCCGTGGAAGCCATAGCGCCGCACCTGGTATTTTTCATACCACTCATAGGGAAGCGGATAGATATAGGCGTGCTCAGGCATGGTCTGGTGGAACGCGGTGTCAAATATGGCAACATGAGGAATATTGGGCATGAGGGCCTGGGCCGCCTCAATTCCTTCAATGTTAGGCGGATTGTGTAATGGCGCCAGATGTTGGACATCCTTGACGGCATCAAGCACATCCTTGTCGATCATCACCGAACAGGTGAATTTTTCACCGCCATGAACTACCCTGTGGCCAACGGCCGAAATTTCATCAACGCTTTTTAAAACACCATGCACAGGGTCGGTTACAGTCTTGATGACCAAGTCGATAGCAGCCTGATGATTGGGGCAATCCTGCTCGTGGCGATAGGTTTCGCTGCCGGGAACCTCATGCATGATGAACGAATCGCCAATGATGACTCGTTCTACCATTCCTTTGGCTACGACTTCTTTTCGTTCCCAGTCAAACAGCTGGTATTTAACCGAAGAACTGCCACAGTTGAGCGCCATTATAATCATGTTCGCCTCCCTTGTTATAAACAGAGTTTTATTTATAATATCAATAAAAAACGAATACCGAAACTAAATAAAGTGATAAAATAAAACTGTTTTTGATATATACAATAGAGTCGTCTTGAATTCAACACATTTTGTGGAATCAGGGTCGAAGTGGTTATGTATTCTTAACTGGACATAAGTTTTAAAAAATGGTAAACAATAACCGTTTTCCATCAGGAAGACTAATCTTGGATTAGGAGGTGATATTGTGGCCCATACGATTACCGACGATTGTACCAATTGCGCGGCATGTGAGGATTCTTGCCCGGTGAACTCTATCAGCGAGCAGGGCGGTAAACGCGTTATCGACGCAGATACCTGCATCGATTGCGGAGCTTGCGTGGATACTTGTCCTGTAAGCGCTATCCATGCCTGATCAGCATTGATACGAGCTAAACAAAAAACCCGTGGCGACACGGGTTTTTTGCGTTTTTATGCCAGATGGCATTGGAAGAACGTGCACCCGATAAAAATAATTTTACCAGATTATGTAAAAAAGTGAGCTTGGTTGTCAGCGGCGGAAAAGCCAGAGAATAAAAGAAAGCAGTGCTGAAATGAGCAGGCAGGTGGCTAGTGGGAAAGAAAAGCTGAAGTTGCCTTTTCTGATATAGATGTCGCCCGGAAGACGGCCCAGCCATGGGATACGCGGGGCAAGAGATATTATTATGCCGGCAACAACAAGGATCAAGCCCGTGATGATGAGTGCTCTCCCCATGCCGCTCATACGGATTTTCCATTGGGCAGGTAACGATCCTTTTCGCTGTAGATGCAGCCGCAGTACTGCTGACGATACAGGCCCAGCTCTTTTGACAGCCTGATCCCCTCCTGCCAGCCTGGACGGAAATCCTCGTAATAAAACGTTACGCCGAATCCCCTGCCGATCTGTTCCCCCAATGTCCTGATTTCCTCATGTTTCTGGTAGCGGCTGTATAGCAGCGATGCCGTATAGGCATCAAAGCCGTTTTCAGCTGCAACAGCCGCTGCAGCGCGCAGGCGCGAGGCATAGCAGTAGCTGCAGCGTTTCTCCGGAGCAGCAGCTACATTTTTTAGAAAGCCATCCAAATCATACTTGTCGTGGATAATCAGGGGAAGCGATTCCATGGCCGCCATCCGTACAACAGAGTCCAGGCGGCGGCCATATTCCTGGTAGGGGTGGATATTGTGATTGTAGAAGAAGCCGGTGACATCGTATCCGGCGGTGCGCAGAGTCCGTAACGGATAAAGTGCACAGGGGCCACAGCATATGTGTAGCAGGAGCTTCGTCACCATGCGGCCTCTTTATAAATTTTCCAGCAGGTGTCCGAGCTTTTCCTGCTTTGTCTTGAGATAGCCGCGGTTGGCAGAGGTGGGCTGAATCTCTATGGCAACCCGCTCGACAATGTCTATGCCATAACCCTGCAGGCCGATCAGCTTTTTGGGGTTGTTGGTCAGAAGCCTCATCTTGTTGATGCCCAGAGAAAGCAAAATCTGAGCTCCGATGCCGTAATCGCGCAGGTCCGCCTTGAAGCCCAACTCCAGGTTAGCCTCTACCGTGTCGCGGCCATGGTCCTGAAGCTCGTAGGCCCTGAGCTTATTGGTCAGTCCGATACCACGTCCCTCCTGGCGCATGTAAAGAATGGCACCTTTGCCTTCCCTGTCGATCGCCTCCATGGCGCGTTGCAACTGCTCTCCGCAATCGCAGCGCAGGCTGCCCAGCACGTCACCGGTCAGGCACTCCGAGTGTACCCGCACCAGTACCGGTTCCCCTTTTTTGAATTCTCCCTTGATCAGGGCTATGTGTTCCAGTTTGTCCACATCATTTTCAAAGGCGATGGCTCGCCATTCTCCACCAAAGCGGGAAGGAAGCCGGGCCTCGGCCACCTTCTTTACCAGCAACTCATGTTTCAGTCGATAGGCGACTAGATCGGCAATAGTGCAAATTTTGATGCCGTGCAGTTTGGCGAATTTTTTTAATTCCGGCATACGGGCCATGGTGCCGTCGTCATTCATGATCTCGCAGATAACGCCCGCCGGCCGCAATCCGGCCAGTCGTGCAAGATCAACCGAACCCTCGGTCTGGCCCGAGCGCACCAAAACGCCGCCATTCCTGGCTCGTAGGGGAAAGATATGCCCAGGGCTGACCAAGTCGGCTGCTGTCGCGTTGTCAGCAACTGCTGTCAGTATGGTGTGAGCGCGGTCAGCAGCGGAAATGCCTGTAGTGACCCCTTTTTTGGCCTCTATGGAAACAGTGAAAGCGGTTTCAAATGGGGAGGTGTTGTCGCGCACCATTGGGCGCAGGCCCAGTGAATCGCATTTTTCCGCTGTCAGGGTCAGGCAGATCAGGCCCCGTCCATATTTTGCCATGAAATTGATCGCCTCCGGTGTTGCCGCTTCTGCGGCCAGAGTTAGATCTCCTTCGTTTTCCCGGTCTTCGTCGTCAACCAGGATGACCATCCTTCCTTCACGGATATCCTCGATTGCTTGTTCTATGGTTGCTGTGGGCATGTTTTACCTTTCTATAATAAGAAGAAGTGACAGGCAAAGGCCGTAATGAACCCTGCCATTTTCCTCTCCTGGGCCATGTGTCAGATAAATCCGTTCTCGGCCAGCGTCTGCATGCTCAGGCCGGTAGCGGGTTTCCAAGGTTGTGAAAAGCGCTCCAGATATTTGCCGATGATGTCGGTCTCGATGTTGACCTCTTCACCGATGTTCAGGTCGGTCAGTGTGGTGTTGGCAAGGGTGTGGGGGATTATATTGACGGAAAAATCTCGGGTGGTCACTCTGTTCACGGTCAGGCTGATGCCGTCAATGGCAACCGACCCTTTTGCCGCCAAGTAGCGGGCATTCTCCCGAGGCAAGGTGAATTCCAGGATGTTGTTTCCTGAGAGTGTTTGTTTGCTGGTGAGTCTAGCAAGGCAATCGATGTGGCCGGTTACGATGTGGCCGCCAAGCCGGTCGCCCATGCGGAGGGCGCGTTCCATATTGACTTTGCTTCCAGGCCTGAGAGACCGCAAAGTGGTTACTGCGATGGTTTCCGGGGAGACATCAAAAGTCACTATGCCGCTGCCCTTTGCCGTCGCGGTCAGGCAGGCACCGTTGATGGCCAGCGAATCACCCAAGGCAATGGAGTCAAGCGGCAGAGATGTCGTGACCTTTAGAAAGCCGGCCTCTCCGTTGCGATCAAAGGCGACAACCCGTCCGGTATCTTCAATCAAACCGGTGAACATGTTTTCTCCGGCCAGGCATGCACTACAATATCATCTCCACTACGTCTGATATTTGTAATAACGAGTCTTATGGCATCGTTCATGCTGGTAATTCCCTGCAGGGTGAAAGGGGCAAATCCGCTGTTGCCGATGATTTTGGGTGCGTAAAAGAATACGAATTCGTCGATCAGCCCATTTTGCAGCATGTTGCCGGCCACCCTGTTTCCACCCTCCAAAAGGATGGACTGAACACCCATTTTCCCAAGCTTGGTCAGCAAGTCATACATTGAAACACGCCCGTCTTCCGCTTCACAGACAAGGATTTGGGCACCCTGCTGCAGATAACGCAGGTGTACCCGCGGATTGGTTTCGGTGGTGGCGATGACGGTCTTCTTTGCCAGGGGGCTTTCCAGTATCTTGACGCTCTCGGGAGTCCTCAGGCGGGTGTCCACGATTACTCGGAGCGGATTGCGGCCACGTACGTGTCGCACCGTCAGTTGGGGGTTGTCGATGATGACGGTATCGACCCCGACAAGGACGGCATCGCATTGATTGCGCATTTGATGCACGTAGCGCCTTGATTCTTCGCAACTTATCCAACGGGAATCGCCAGTTACGGTGGCGATATTCCCATCCAGAGTCATGGCTGATTTGAAGATGACATAGGGCAGTCCGCTGACTACATGTTTGATAAATGGGCGGTTGATGGAGCGACAAGCATCCTCAAGCAGTCCGCAAGCCGTTTCTATGCCAGCCAATTCAAGTTCCTTCAGGCCTTTGCCGTTGACCATGGGATTCGGGTCCGGCATGCCTGCCACAACCCGTTTGACTTTGGCGCGGATCAAGGCGTCGCTGCAGGGAGGGGTTTTGCCGGAATGGCAGCATGGTTCCAAGGTTACATACACATCCGCGCCTTGTGCAGCCTCTCCGGCCATATTCAGCGCATGTATTTCGGCATGGGGGGTGCCGGCCTTCTTGTGCCACCCTTCTCCGATGATTTGGCCATCCTTGACGATGACACAGCCAACGGCCGGGTTTGGTGATGTCCGGCCAATTCCCTTGCGGGCAAGTGTCAGTGCTCGTTTCATGTATTTCAGATCTGCTGTATGCATGGACGCCTCTATCTTTTTAACAGATCCTGAAGTTCCTGCATGAATTCGCCTATATCCCTGAATGAACGGTAGACTGAAGCAAAGCGCACGTATGCCACCTCATCCATATCGTGCAATTCCTTCATTATCCATTCTCCAATGGTGGTGGTGGAGACTTCCTTTTCCGATGATTCCTGGAGCCTCGCCTCCAACCGGTCAACCATGCGCTCGATATCCTCCACCGGTATCGGGCGCTTTTCGCAGGCTTTTTTGATACCGGAGATAATCTTCATGCGATCAAAGGTTTCCCTGCGGCCATCTTTCTTGCAGACCTGCGGCAGCATCTCTTCAATGCGCTCGTGCGTGGTGAAGCGCCGGGAACAGAGTTCGCACTCCCTCCTTCTCCGGATGGCAATGCCTCCCTTGTCGGGGCGGGAGTCTACCACCTTGCTGTCAGGGTTGCCGCAAAAGGGGCATTTCACGGTAGGTTGCCTCCGGTTTCCGCAATGAAGTGTATCACTTTGATGCCGGCTTCTTCGATCATTTCCCTGGCCAACTCGTCGGCATACCCCTCGGTGTAGACTATTGCACCTATGCCGGCGTTGATGATCATCTTAGAGCAGATTATACAAGGCATGGTGGTACAATAAAGGGTGGAGCCATCGATATTGATACCATGTCGCGCAGCCTGTATAATGGCATTCTGTTCGGCGTGCAGGCCACGGCAGAGTTCGTGGCGTTCTCCGGAAGGGACATTGAGCCGGTCGCGGAGGCAACCGACGGCATCACAATGGGTTATGCCGGACGGGACACCGTTATAACCGGTGGCGAGAATGTTGCGATCCTTGACTAGAAGCGCTCCCACCTGCCGGCGCAGGCAGGTGGAGCGGGTGGCCACCAGTCGTGTAATATCCATGAAGTACTGATCCCAGGAAGGTCGGTTCATTCTATCCCCTTGTACATTTCCGAATCAAAATAAACCATTATCCTAGTGAGGTCAATAACTAGTGCGTTATTGAATATTTGCCCTCGCAGTGGCAGGACATTTGTGCTAATTAAAATATGGGCTGAGTTGGAAACTGATATCTAATTAACTTGGAAGGTGAGCGTAGGGGTGTCTTTATGCCTTAAATACCTCATCGTCAGGGGCTGTAATGATAGATAAGATTTTACCTCGAATACTGATTGTGGACGATGACGAGGGTTTGAGGTTTACCTTGAGTCATCTCTTCCTAGCGGAAGGTTTCAACGTTGATTCGGCGGCAACCAGCAATGAGGCTTTGGAGCTGCTGCACAACAATGACTATGACTTGGCATTCGTTGATATCATTCTGCAAGGTTCTAGCGGCATCGACCTGTTGCGGACAATCAGGGAATGCGCGCGGAATACCCAGGTCATAATGATTACCGGATGGCCCGATGTGGAATCGGCAGCTGAAGTCGTCCGTTTGGGGGCCTGCGATTACATATCGAAACCGATCCGGCATGAAACATTGGTAAGCGTTACCAGGCATGCCCTCAAAAGCAAGCAGTTGTCGGATGAGCGTGAGAGCTATCGCGCCAACCTTGATGCCATCTTCAGAAGCGTTTCCGACGCCATAATCATGGTAGACAGCGATGGCCGCCTGGTCCATTTTAATGCCGCAGCCGCAGGGGTTTGTGGCTATAGGTCCGAGCATATCGGTACTTCGATCACATCGATAGACTTCGGTTGCCGCGGGGTCTGCCGCGAAGCCTTGACAGAAGCCCTGCACAGTGCGACGACTCAGGATTTGCGGCGCTTCGAGTGTCGCAGGCCTGACGGATCGATCCGGGTGATGAATTTTACGACAACTCCGGTCACTGAAGGGGACGGCAATGTCAAGGGGGCGGTTGTTGTTATCAGGGATGAAACCCGTCTGGATGTTTTGGAGCGCACCCTGCATCAACGCAGCAGTTTTTATGGGATCATCGGCAGAAATGCGTCCATGCAGAACCTGTATTCATTGATCGAGGCTCTGGGCGATGTGCAGACCACTGTTCTGATCAATGGCGAGAGTGGCACCGGCAAGGAGTTGGTGGCTGCCGCACTTCATAACTGCGGATGTAGAAAGTCTGGGCCGCTGGTCAAGATCAATTGTTCCGCCTTGTCTGAGAACCTGTTGGAAAGCGAGTTATTCGGACATGTGCGCGGGGCCTTTACCGGAGCAATCGCCAACAAGATCGGCAGGTTTCAGAAAGCGGACGGGGGCACGCTATTTTTGGACGAGATCGGCGACATATCTCCGGCTATGCAGATGAGGTTATTGAGGGTGCTTCAGGAGCTTGTCATCGAACGGGTCGGCGACTCCACCCCCATCAAGGTTGATGTGCGCGTGGTTGCCGCCACCAACCAAGATCTAAGCGAGAAGGTCCGGCAGGGGACATTCCGTCAGGATCTTTATTACCGCCTCAATGTTGTTCGACTTATGCTTCCGGCGTTGCGGGATCGCATCGATGATCTGCAACTTCTGGCAGATCATTTCCTGCGAAAATTCAATGCCAAATTTGTCAGATCCATCCGGACGTTTTCAGATGATGTAATGGCCCTGTTCTATCGGCATGCCTGGCCTGGAAATGTTCGCGAGCTGGAGCATGCCATCGAACATGCCTGCATTTTATGCCGTTCGGATGTGATCACCATGGCCGACCTGCCGCTTGACCTGACAGCGTGCAATCCTCAGCCAGGTTCTCCGTCCGCTCATCCAGCCGCTGGGGAGCGGACACAGGGACTTACCCTGGAGGAGGCCCTTGCCATGACCGAGGGCAACAAGAGCAAGGCGGCCCGTTTGCTTGGAATCAGCCGCCGTACGATATACCGGCATCTCTCCGACTGACCTGTCACAAACATATCACTCCCGCAACTGGGACATGGCACATATTCAAGTGTGTCATGTCCCGGTTGTTGTCATGGAAATCTGTAGCTATTCGATACGCTTCCCCACATTTTCAAGTAAGCGACTCCTGTGTCATTAATTATTGTTTTTAATAATATACAATAGTTGTGGTCACTTTTGGAGGCATGAAAGCAAGGAGTGCTGCGATGGCACGTTTTTGGTAATAAGAAAGTGATCCAGCAATTCTTGTTAAGCAGGATATTTCACATATATGTGGAAAGAGAGATGTGTTGCTCCGACATGGCAGAGAAAGTCAAGTAGGGTATACAGGAGATGGAAATGGCGCATGCTGCCCTGACAGCCATACTGGACTGCATCGATGAGGGAGTGGTCGCCTGCGATCTGGATGGTAATATTACATTTATTAACCGTGCCATGTGCAGAATCCATGGTGTCACGGAAGCGAAGCTGCGTCCGGAGGAGTGGGCCAAACATTTCGATCTGTTTGGGCCGGACGGCAAAACACCCTTAGATATGACGGAAATCCCGCTTTACAGAGCGCTGCATGGAGTTGACGTCACCAACCAGGAAGTGGTAGTCAAGCCAAAGGGGGGCAAACCGGTAAACCTGCTGATAAGCGGGCGCCAACTGATTGACCGCGATGGAGCCAGAATTGGCGCTGTCATTTCGGCCCATGATATAACCGCGACCAAAAAAAATGACGAACAACTGCACCAATCGCAAAAGTTCGATTCTATTGGCACCATGGCAGGTGGGGTTGCCCACGACTTCAACAATATCCTTACGGTGATTATGGGGGCTTGTACACTTCTAAAGATCAAAACAAAATCCGATCCGGAACTGGAGCCTTTCGTTCGCCAGATCATGAATTCTTCAGAGCGGGCTGCTCAATTGACTCAAAATTTACTGGTATTTGGCAGGAGACAGAATCTTCGGCTTTTGCCAGCGGAAATAAATGAAATCATGCTGGCAATGAATGAAATTCTTGGCCAGATTGTTGGGAAAAATGTTCAACTCGTGACAATTACCTGCCCGGTTCCCCTGCCGGTCGTCATTGACCGGGAACAGTTCGAACAGGCTATTATGTATCTGGCGACAAACGCCAGTGATGCCATGCCCAGTGGCGGAGAACTGCTTATTGAAGTCACGATGGCGGATAGTGGAGAATTGGTTCTGGGTCTTGATCGCCGCCCAAATGTGTCTTATGCCAGGATCGCAGTGACCGACACAGGGGCAGGGATGGACATGGTGACCATGTCCAGGATATTTGAACCATTCTACCTTAAAACGGAGAATGGACGCGGGGCCGGATTGGGGCTTTCAATGGCTTACGGCATCATCAGGCAGCATGAGGGAGTTATCACGGTAAACAGCGAGCCGGGAAAAGGAAGCACGTTTTCGATCTATCTGCCGATCCGGACAACAAGTCCACATGAAATCAATAACGGATGACCAGATCTGCAAACGGATAGAAAAACCCGAGGACGCGGGCTTTTTAGTCGAACTAGTTTATTCCAAACGTTTTTTTGTTTAACATTAGGCGTTGTTATAATTGAAGTTTATGCAGATAAAACCCTCAAGCGTGACAATCGCAGTGATAATGATATAGTATGCATAACCAATTGTTTAGAAAGGTCTTATTTATGAAATTGCATTCTGTTTTGTTTGTAGTTGCCGGTCTGGTTGCCTGCTCCACCACGGTTTCAGCATTGTCAGCTCCTCCTTTACCCAAAAAATACGCATCATGGCAAAAAAGCGAGCGCAAGATAGACACGGACAAAAAATCACTCTTTTATGGCATTCATTACATCTATGCCGACAAGAAGGCTATGAAGGGTTATCAGGCAGGAAACCGTTTCCCTGAAGGCAGTACCATCGTTGTTGATTATTTCAACATCAAGAACAGCGGCGGGGCGGCTGTAGAGGGTGCAAAGAATATGATTGTGCTGATGCGCAAGGACAAACGGGCCAAGGAGACTGGTGGCTGGCTGTTTGCAGGTTATGGTGCCGATGGCAGGCCAAGCGGTATCGATCCGGTCAAAACCTGCTTCGACTGCCATCAAAAGGATGCGGCACAACGTGATTACGTGATTTCTACCATAAAGGATTTTAAACATTAACGTAATCATTCCTGTAGATAGAAGGGTGTCTGTAATGGCGGAGCGTCGCGATATAAACCCCCTGAACGACAACAAACCGCATATTCTCGTCGTAGATGACGAACAGGATATACTCCAGATGGTGTCAATGTGTCTGGAGCAGGACGGTTTTCGGGTCAGTTCCGTCATGTGTGCTGAAGAGGCATATCGATTTATGGACGCCCACGAATACAATGTGATTCTGACCGATGTAATGATGCCTGGAGAAGACGGCATCAGGTTGCTTGCCAAAATACATGAACGCTTTCCCGATGTACCGGTTATCATTATGACCGGTTTCGCCCAGTTGCAGATAGCTGTCAATGCCATCAAAAATGGTGCTTTTGATTTTATTCACAAGCCATTCGACTTTGCCTATCTTCGTAACGTAGTGAATAAAGCTGTTGAATACGCCAACCTTCGGCGCATGGAGAAAAATTACCGTGCCGAGTTGGAGGAAGCGGTGGCATGCCGTACCAAAGAACTCCAAAACGCTCTTATCCAGTTGGAGGCCAGCCGATCATCGCTGCTGAAGGCTGCCAGCGACAAAACCAATTTCATGACAACCATAACCCATGAGATGCGCACCCCTATGAATGGCGTGGTTGGCGCGCTTGACCTTTTGGCGGATACCGGCCTCTCGGGGCCGCAGGGGGAATACCTTGTGATGGCGCGCCAGTCAGCGGATAACATGTTGGCGTTGGTTGATCGGTTACTCTCCTTTTCCGACAGTGTTGGCCGCGGTTCCGTCCTCCATCAGGAAGAATTGAGCCTGCCCGATCTTATCGATTCGGTATTATTGGATCATCGTAGCCATTTTGCGGAAAAGGGGCTTTCGCTTGAAGCGAGGGTTGCGCCGACAACGCCCGACCGCATCAAGTGCGACAGTGAGCAATTGGTTCGGCTGCTGGATATTCTGCTTGGCAATGCCCTCAAGTTTACAGAAAAAGGCGGCGTGGTCCTGGAGGTTTTCCCTGAGCAGCTTGATGGGCGGCGGGCTGCGATCCGCATATCCGTGAAAGATAGCGGAATTGGCATTGCTGACGAGATGATAGAACGGATTTTTGAGCCGTTTATCCAGGTGGACGGCACGCTGACCCGCAGATTCGGCGGAGCCGGATTAGGGCTGAGCATTGCCAGGCAGATTGCAACGCTATTGGGTGGAGATGTATGGGCAGAAAGCCTGCTAGGCAAGGGGAGCAGTTTTCATTTGCGATTGAATGCAGAATTGCCCTGATAAGGAGGAAGCTTGTGAAATGTCTCATAGTAGAAGACGACTTGATCTCCCGACGTATTCTCAAGGAGTTGCTTTCCCCGTTTTGTGATTGCGACATAGCAGTAAATGGTGATGAAGCCATAACTTCGTTCAAGCTTGCCCATGATGGTAAGCACCCATATGATCTGATCTGCATGGACATCATGATGCCGGTGATCGATGGTAAGGAGGCATTGCTACGCATCAGAAAACTCGAAAAGGAAATGGGAATTCCACCTCAATTCGAAGTCAAGGTTGTAATGACTTCAGCCCTGGATGATCCCCGGACGATTGTGCAATCCTTTTATACCAGTGGTGCTACCTCATATCTTGTAAAGCCTATCAGCAAGAAAAAATTGATGACTGAACTGCGCCAACTAGGTTTGTTGAATTGACACCCCTTTCGGGACACAAGGATTTTTCATGAAATCAGCTTTTTTTCAACACCCTGCGGAAGCTGCGGATGACTCGGCTCAAGATGAGAATCTCAAGCTCTGGAGTGAAATAATTGTTCCTGCCATCGCAACCCTGAAGGGTATGGCAGGCACGACAGAAGACGAGTTTTTGCAGATTGGTTCGCTGCTGCAGGGGTTTTATCAGCGTTCAAGCGAAATTACGGCCATGTCAAGCCGTTTGGTTGAAGCGGTCTCCGGCGCACAGGTGCAGTCCATTATTGCCCGATTGCGCCAAACGATGGCCGACATGGAGGAGTATCTTCATAACGCACATGGTCAACGGGACGACAGTCACCAAACCCTGGAACGGATTCTCGAACTGCTAGGCCAGGTTTCGCACCCACTGGAAGGGTTTCAAAAGATGTACAAAACTCTGAGGATGTTGAGCACTTCCACAAAAATAGAAAGCGCACGACTGGGGGAGTTGGGGGCCGGCTTTCTGCACCTTGCGCTTGATGTGGAAAAACTCTCATACCAGGTCAATGACAAAACTGGCAACATCCTGAAACAACGGCAGGAACTTGCAGTCATGATTAATGAGAACCTGCAGGCCATAATCTCGTCAGGGACAACCCGGGATGCAAATGTTGTCGAAATCCTGTCCAGCACCGCCAACAGCCTGGATGATCTGGTGTCAGCAAATGAACGCTGTACCAGATTCGGCGGTCTGGTTTCGTCCATTTCGAGTGAAGTTTCCAGTAACCTCAGCGAGGTGGTTGCCTCCATGCAGTCCCACGATATTACCCGCCAGCAGGTGGAGCATATAGTGGAGGCTCTGGAACGGCTTGCCGCCGACCTGCAGAATTTTGGCAATGACTCGCTTGATGCCGGACGACGCAGGAACCTCGTCATCGAGGCCGGTGATGTCTGTGAACTCCAGTCGGCGCAGCTGCGCCATGCTTCCTCGGAACTGCACAAGGCTGTCTGTTCCATAGTGGATAATCTGCGGGACGTAGCCAACCAACAGATGCAGATGACTTCGGAAACTCTCAATGTCACCGGAGTTGACGACTCGTCGGGGCATTCCTTTGTGGATGGCATGAGTCAAGGGCTTTCCGCAGTGATATCCGAGTTGGCCAATTGCGCCAATAATGATCGGGAAATGACTGTCACCATGAACAAAGTGGCCGGTACAATCGGAGAAATCGCAGGATTTGTTACGGATATAGAGGAGATCGGTTCGGAGATAGACCTGATTGCCCTCAACTCTCAGATCAAGGCGGCCCATACTGGTCGGGAAGGCGCCGCACTGGGAGTTCTGGCCGAGGCTATCAAGCGTCTGTCGCTGGATGCGGTGATTCAGACCGAGGCGGTTGCACACACGCTGTCACGGGTAAACGAAGTTACAGAGCACCTTTTTGTCGAAGTTGATCAGGACAAGGGCGATCTACTCTCCCAGGTCACCACACTGGAGAGTGATCTGAAAGAGATCCTGGGCACCCTTGGCGGTATGAATGCCGATCTGAGTGTGCTTTTGTCCTCGCTGAACGAAAGGGTGAGCACTTTGAGTGAGGATATCGAGAGGGCAACAAGCGGAATCGACGTCCACGAGAGAAGTTCGGCCATGGCAGAGAAAGTCATAGACTCCCTTGACGGGATTGTGGATAAGGCCCGCAGTCTGGAACCAGCCAGCACGGAATTCAAGGAAAACCTCCGCCATATGGAAGAACGCTACACAATGGAGAGCGAACGCCATATCCATGAAGCCATTGCCCGCAAGCGGAGCGGCATGCCGGTGGCATTGAGCAGCCATACTGAATCTATAAAAACTGAGACTGGAACGGTGGAATCAGAGTTTGGCGATAACGTGGATCTGTTTTAGAGGATGGTGGGATTTTCCGCGCTTTACTCTGTTGTAACTGTCTTTGTTGGCTCACTTATCAAGTTTGTCGGGTCAGGGGTTGAAGATGAGCCCTGAGTAAGGAGTTCGAATGAACGAGCAGAGCATCACTAAATTGGTGGCTCAGGACGGTGGCAGTGCAACCGTCACCATCAGCGGGGCTTTGAAGATAGATGCCGCGGCCGATCTCCGGCGGGTTCTTGAAGAGGCTCTGTCGGAGGCTCCCACGGTAGTGCTGGACGCAGGGCGACTTGAGGATATGGATCTGACTATTCTGCAGACTGTCTGCTCGGCCTGTAAAAGCGCGGCAGCACGCAACAGAGCTTTTTTGTTTAAAGGAGAACTTCCGAACTGTATGACTGCATTCAATAGTGGTATTGGCGCCTACAAAGGGGCTTCATGCCGCCAAAATAATGATGAACCATGTTCTTGGCTAGGAGGAAAATACTGATGGCAAAAATTATCATGACTGCGGACGACTCTGCCAGCGTACGGCAGATGGTTACATTTACCCTCAAACAAAACGGATACGATGTTGTTGAGGCGGTTGACGGCAAAGATGCCCTGACCAAGCTTTCCAGTCAGAAGGTGGATATGCTTATTACCGACTTGAACATGCCCAACATGGATGGTCTCGGGCTGATCAGGGGAGTGCGCGCCGGAACCCTCAACAAGTTCATCCCGATCATCATGCTTACCACCGAATCCCAGGATTCTAAAAAGGGAGAAGGCAAGGCCGCCGGTGCGACGGGCTGGATTGTGAAGCCTTTTAAGCCTGAGCAGTTGATCGCCGTGGTAAAGAAGGTTTTGGGTTAAGGTGGTTACAGCGGTTGGGGACTGTTTAAAGTCTATTGAAGCTACCAGTTGCATTCTCCATTTTGAAAGGTGCAGCCGATGATCGAACAGCATATCGCCACATATCGTGAAGAAGCCAATGAATTGTTGACCGAGCTGGAAACGTCATTGCTCGAGTTGGAGGATAGCCCGGATGATGCGGATCTGATCGGTCGTGTTTTCAGGGCCATGCACACCATCAAGGGCTCTGGTGCCATGTTCGGATTTGACGAAATAGCTTCTTTCACTCATGAAGTGGAAACGGTATTCGATCTGGTTCGCAACGGCAAGCTTGCAGTCACAAAACAATTGCTCAACCTGACGTTGCGGGCCCGAGACCATATCAAGTCAATGCTGGATGCCGATCTCACCAGCGACTCAGTGGATCGCGCCAATGGCGAAGCTATCATTGCCGGTCTCCGCCAGATTCTTCCCGATGCCACGCCTGCCGAGGTGCTGCAACAGAAGAAGGAAAAGCATTCGGAAGTTGAGCATGCCACTGACCAGCAAACCTGGCGTATCAGATTCAGGCCACATCCCGAAATCTTGCTCGGCGGCACCAGCCCGGTTGCATTGATCAACGAATTGCGGGACTTGGGAGAATGCCATGTGGTTGCCCATTTTGAAGACGTGCCACGGCTGGAGGATTTGGTCCCGGAGCACTGCTACATCTATTGGGATATCATATTGACCACCAAATGCGGCATTGATGGCATCAAGGATGTGTTCATCTTTGTTGAGGACGATTGTGATTTGAAAATTGACCTCGTGGATGACGGCACCCAGTTCGAAGGTGATGAAATTTATAAAAAACTGGGTGACATCCTGGTTGAACGCGGGGATCTCAGCCCGGTCGAGATGCGGAGGATCCTTGGCCTCCAGAAACGTTTCGGTGAAATGGCGGTTGCTGCCGGAGCGCTAACCCCTGAGAAGGTCCAGTCGGCGCTGGTGGAACAGCAGCACGTCAAGAACGTACGCCAGGAGAGGATTTCTCAGGACGCCGCCTCCAGCATACGCGTTCCTGCCGAAAAACTCGATCTGCTGATAAACCTGGTAGGCGAAATGGTAACGGTTCAGGCCCATCTCAGCCAGACCGCTGCCCAGTACGCCAACAGCGATTTCATCTCCATTGCCGAAGAAGTGGAGCGGCTGACAAGCGAACTGCGCGATACAGCGCTGAATATCCGCATGCTCCCCATAGGCACCACTTTTACCAAGTTCAAGCGGTTGGTGCGGGATCTTTCCCAGGAATTGGGCAAAGAGATCGAGATGGAGACCGAAGGCGCAGATACCGAACTGGATAAAACGGTTATCGAAAAATTGAATGACCCGCTGGTGCATCTGATCCGTAACAGTATCGACCATGGCATAGAGATGCCGGAAACCAGATTGGCGGCAGGAAAACCGGCTCAAGGCATCGTGCATCTGGGCGCGGTCCATTCCGGCGACAGTGTCTTGATAACCATCCGCGATGATGGGGCCGGCTTGGATCGGGATGCCATACGGGCCAAGGCAATTGAACGGGGGCTCATAACCGCCAGTGCGGAACTGACTGACAAAGAGATCTATGCAATGATATTTGCCCCTGGATTCTCCACCGCAGCCAAGGTGACAAGTGTCTCGGGCCGTGGCGTAGGTATGGACGTGGTCAAGAAAGCCATCGAAGCGCTGCGGGGCACGATCGATATCGCAAGCGTCAGGGGGGTGGGGAGCACCATCACCCTCAAGATTCCGCTTACTCTTGCCATTATCGAATGCCTCCTGGTGCGCATCGGCCCGAGCTTCTTCGTGCTGCCGCTTTCCTGTGTGGAGGAGTGCGTGGAACTGGCCCGCACGGATATTGAGAATTCCCACGGCCGCAATCTTGCCAATGTTCGCGGAGCCATCGTACCTTACATCCCATTGCGCGAACAGTTCCTGATCGCGGGAGATCGCCCGGAGATCGAACAAATTGTCATCACGGGTATCAATGGCAGCAAGGTCGGTTTCGTTGTGGACAGTGTCGTGGGAGAACACCAGACCGTTATCAAGTCGCTCGGCCGGATGTACCGGGATGTCAAGGGCATCTCAGGAGCCACTATCCTGGGTGACGGCACAGTGGCGCTGATCCTCGACATGGCATTGCTGCTGCAGGCAGCGGAAGCCTCGGAGCAAGCGTCAGCGTAGTTCTATACCTCTTCAATTGATAATCCTTGTTTTTCCTGGAGTCAGCAACACATTTAGTCTCATATTTCTTGTTACGGGAGGAAGAACTGATGTTCGCAAACATGAAGATCGGCAAACGAATGGGGCTCGGATTCGGCATGCTTCTGGTGATCATGTTAGTGTTGGTATGGGAAGGTGTGCATAGCATGGCCGGGGTGCAGGAGCATTTGGAGCGTATTGTCACGGTTAACAATGTACGCCTTGAACGTTGCGCCGATATTGATGACAGCGTTATGAATATATTCGTCAATCTGCGCAATATACTGATCAATAAAGATCCGGATAAGCGTCAGGAGTATCAGCAGAGGATTGCTAAATTCAGGGATGAATATGCAAGTAATTTGAAAAAAGTCGAGGAACTGACAAACAGTGACGACAAGAAAGCACACGAAATAATTGCAAAGATCAAGGAGACGATGGCGAGTGCCGCTGCTCTGAACAACAAGGCAGTGGATCTGTCTTTGGCTGGCAAGGATGCCGAAGCCGCGACGGTTCTTACCAAGGAAGCCGCACCGGCTGGCCGTAAGCTGGAAGAGGCGCTCGGTGAATTGTCCGACCATAATAAAGATCGTAACAAAATTCGTTATGATGAGGCGTCCAAGGCATATCAAACTGCACGCAATACCATGATCGGCCTTGGCGCGGCAGCCTTGGTGATAGCAATCTTCACGGCCATTTTTCTTACCCGTGGCATTGTGCTTCCCATATCTGTGGCTGTCAAGGTTGCCAACTCATTGGCTGCCGGAGATTTGACGGTTAACGTCGAGGTCAAAAGCAAGGACGAGACCGGCCAGTTGATGGAGTCTATTCGGAACATGGTCGAGAAGCTGAAGCATGTGGTTGGCGATGTGATTGGCGCTGCCGACAATGTTGCCGCCGGCAGCCAGGAGTTGTCGGCAACGGCCCAACAGCTCTCGCAAGGGGCCACAGAACAGGCGGCCAGTGCCGAGGAAATCTCCAGTTCCATGGAAGAGATGACATCCAGTATCAAGCAAAATGCCGACAACTCCGGTCAGACCGAGAAAATTGCCGTGAAGAGCGCTGTCGACGCCAAGGAAGGCGGCAAGGCGGTTACGGAGACTGTCTCGGCCATGAAAGAGATAGCCACCAAAATCTCGATTATTGAGGAGATCGCCCGCCAGACCAACCTGTTGGCCTTGAATGCTGCCATCGAGGCGGCCCGCGCCGGTGAACACGGCAAGGGCTTCGCTGTTGTCGCCAGCGAGGTAAGAAAGCTGGCCGAGCGGAGCCAGTCCGCTGCCGGCGAAATATCCGAGCTTTCCAGCCGTAGCGTTCAGGTTGCAGAGACAGCAGGCGAAATGCTGTCCAGGATGCTGCCTGATATTCAAAAAACCGCAGAATTGGTCCAGGAAATCAGCGCCTCCAGCAGGGAACAGGACTCCGGCGCCGAACAGATCAATAAGGCCATACAGCAATTGGATACGGTTATCCAGCAGAACGCTTCGGCCAGCGAGGAAATGGCCTCGACCTCGGAAGAACTTTCCGGTCAGGCAGAACAATTGAAAGACAGCATATCCTTTTTCCGAATTGACGGCAGCCTTATGAACAGGGCTTCTCGCGCGGCCCGTAACTCCAACAAGACCAGGATTGCCCACATCGGTCAAAGTGCCACCAAGATAGCTAAAAATACCACGGGTGGTATAAAGCTGGATATGACCGGTTCCGGGCCTGACCACATTGATGATGAATTTGAAACATTTTAGGGGAGGGTACCATGAGCGTTTCGGGCATAACGGAAACTGTCCAATATCTTACCTTCAAGCTGGGTGAGGAGATCTTTTCGCTCGACGTAGCCAAGGTCCGCGAGATTTTGGAATACACAAACATAACCAAGGTGCCGCAGACTCCAGATTTCATGTGCGGGGTCATCAATCTGCGGGGCAGTGTGGTTCCGGTTATCGATCTGCGCTTGAAATTCGGCATGCCGGCTACTGAGCGCACTGTCAACACCTGCATCATCGTAGTTGAAGTCCAGATGGAGAACGAGGATATCGTGCTCGGCACCTTGGCGGACTCGGTCCAAGAGGTGGTCGAGTTGGAGCCGGAGCAGATCGAGCCCGCACCTCAGATCGGGACGCGTCTGAATACGGAATTTATCCGCGGCATGGGCAAGCAGGATGGTAATTTTATCATCATCCTGGATATCGACAAAGTCTTCAGCAATGAGGAGCTTGAAACCGTGCAGGGCCACGGCAGCCTGTGAATTGCTCTGATATTTAAGAACAAGCCCGGAAGTGATGTTATGAAGATCCTATTTTTGGGGTCGGTTTCTGCAAATGATGCGAACTTGCCCTTTGATAAGTTACACATCTGCAGCCATGGAATTATATGATGCGACAACAAGCCGACTTGCCACAGTCCTCCAATATCCCAGCTGTTCTCAGCGATAGGGAGTTCAATCGTTTCAGTTCATTTATTTATGACGAGATAGGCATAAAAATGCCGCCCGTCAAAAAGACCATGCTGGAGGCCCGTCTCCAGAAACGGCTTAAAGCCTTGGAACTCAGAACATTCGAGGAATATGGCGACTACGTTTTCAGTAGTGATGACAAAAGAGATGAGTTGATTCATCTGATTGACGTGGTCACAACCAATAAAACCGATTTTTTCCGTGAGCCTGCCCACTTCGATTATCTGGTCAAGGCAGCCATACCTACTCTAATAGACGACCGCGATGCCGGCATCAGGTCTCCGCTCAAAATCTGGAGTGCGGGTTGCTCAACTGGTGAGGAACCATATACCCTGGCCATGGTGCTGTCCGAATTTTCCGCTGCAAATCCAGGTTTCCGTACATCCATTCTGGCGTCGGATATTTCGACCGAGGTACTTTCAAAGGCGCGCAACGCCATTTACACCGAAGACCGGGTTGACACCATCCCACTGCATCTGAAGAAAAAATATCTGTTGAAAAGCAAGGACAAAGCCAAGGGATTGGTGCGGATTGTCCCGCATCTCCGGTCCATGATTCAATTCAGGCGCTTGAACTTCATGGAAGATTTCGGGTTGCATGAACACATGGATATTATCTTCTGCCGCAATGTGATTATTTACTTCGATAAGCAAACTCAGGAACGCCTGTTGAACAGATTCTGCAACCAACTGGTTCGCGGCGGATACCTTTTCCTGGGACATTCCGAAACCCTTAACGGTCTCAACGTTGCTCTGAACCCGGTAGCATCGACTGTATATCGCAAGACATGAAAAACCCTCTTGTTACGGGCCTGCTTAATGTTTATCTCAGGCCTGGCGAAATCTATGTTTCTCAGGTTCCGACTCTGGTGTCTACAGTACTTGGATCCTGCGTGTCGGTTATTCTGTACTCCCCTACTCTGGCAAAGGGAGCGATTTGTCATGCCATGCTCCCCAGTGGTACTAACGAGAACGGCTTTCGTTATGTGGATACTGCCGTGACCGTAATGTATGAAAGGTTGAGAAACATCAGCAAACAATCGCTTGATTTTCAAGTCAAGCTCTTTGGCGGGGCCAATATGCTGAATACTGGTAATGGCTCGACTGGTCCCATAACAGTTGGCCAACAGAACGTTGAAGCGGCATTGCAAGCCATCAAAGCGCTCGGACTCACCCTGGTCGCTTCGGATACCGGCGGTGACCGGGGCAGGAAGATTTTTTTCAATTCCACCACCGGAGAGGTCTTGATGCGTCCGGTGAGGAAAACGATGTGATGGGTCAAAGCGTTAACCTCCTTTGACTTCCCTTTGAATCATGCTTATCTTTGCTCCCTTGGAGTTTATTTATGTCAAACAAAATCAAGGTCCTGATTGTAGATGATTCGGCGCTGGTCAGGCAGGCGCTTGCTGAGATCCTCTCTTCGGACCCGATGATTGAAGTTATGGCCACGGCCTCTGATCCATTCGTGGCAGCCGAACGGATAAAATCGTGCGTACCGGATGTAATAACCCTGGATGTGGAGATGCCGCGTATGGACGGCTTGACCTTTCTCCAGAAGATCATGACCCAGCATCCGATTCCGGTCGTAATGTGTTCGACTTTGACCGACTCCGGCAGCGAGACCGCAATGAAGGCGCTTGAGTACGGGGCGGTAGAGATTATCGTAAAGCCCAAGATGGGGACCAAGCAGTTTCTGGAGGAATCGCGGGTCAATATTTGTGATGTTGTCAAGGCCGCTGCCATGGTAAAATGCAAACTCCATCCTGTGATTAAAACTCGTGAGATTGCACCTAAGCTGACAGCGGATGTGATCATGGAAAAGCCGCCTACCAAAGCCATGATCCAGACAACCGAAAAGGTGGTTGTGGTAGGCGCCTCCACTGGGGGCACAGAGGCCCTCAAGGTCTTTCTGGAGATGTTGCCGGAAGATTCACCCGGCATTGCGATTGTTCAGCACATGCCGGAACATTTTACCGCTGCCTTTGCAAGGCGACTGGATTCCACCTGCCGCGTAACCGTCAAGGAAGCAGAGAACAATGACTCTGTTGTCAGGGGGCGAGTCCTGATAGCGCCCGGCAACCATCATGCCTTGCTGAAACGCAGCGGAGCCCGTTATTACGTCGAGATCAAGGATGGCCCGCTGGTTTCCAGACACCGGCCTTCGGTGGATGTCCTGTTCCGGTCCGCAGCCCGCTATGCGGGTAAGAATGCCGTTGGCGTGATTATGACCGGCATGGGCGATGACGGAGCGCGCGGCATGAAAGAAATGTACGATGCGGGTGCCATTACCATATCCCAGGATGAGGCTACATGCGTGGTTTTCGGCATGCCAAACGAGGCAATCAAAATGGGCGGCGTACACAGGACATTGCCGTTGCAGCAAATTGCGCCCGAAGTGCTGCGTCTTTGCAGCTAGTTTGGTTCAAAAACGGTACGTTTTCGAAACGCCGCAATTACCTTTGCGGAATTTCAAAGCAGCACCTCAATTAGGATCAGGCCATGGCAATAAGTGAAAAATTTTATTTGGGGCGTCAGCCAATCCTTGATCGTCGTCAAGAGATTGTGGGCTACGAACTGCTCTTCAGATCAGCCGGTCTTGATTATGCGGAGTTTGACAGTTATTCCCACGCCAGTGCCAGCGTAATCACAAATGCCTTGGCAGCTTTCGGCATTCAGGAAGTGTTGGGGGGAAAGCTCGGTTTTATTAATGTTCATCTCGGATTGTTGCTCTCGGAGATGCTCGAACTGCTTCCTATCGACCAATCGGTATTGGAACTTTTGGAGATCATCAAGATCGACGATAAGGTGGTGGAGCGTTGCCGGGAGTTGAAGCAGTTGGGTTTCAGGCTGGCGCTGGATGACCATGAGTACAACCCTGAATGTGTCGGCATCTATGAGCACGTTGACATAATCAAGCTCGATATCCTTCAAATTCCCGCCGATCTGCTGCCAGGAATTGTCGGGAAGCTGCGCCAATGGCCGGTGAAAATACTTGCTGAAAAGGTCGAGACAGTTGAACAGTTTGAAGCCTGTTTCCGTATGGGATTCGACATGTTTCAGGGATACTTTTTCGAACGGCCGGTGATTCTCAACAAGAAGCGCATTGATGTCTCCGGCATGGCAATGCTCAAGCTTCTGCAGCAGCTCACCAGGAATGCCGCCATTGAAGAGATTGAAGAGACGTTCAAGGCTAATCCCAGTATGTCGTATACGCTGTTGCGGCTCGTCAATTCCGTGGCCATTGGTGCGCGCGCCAAAATCAAGACATTGCGACATGCCATAACCATGCTGGGAATAGACCACATAAGACGCTGGATACAGTTGTCGCTCTTTGCCGGCAATGATTCCCGCGGGATCAACAATCCTTTGCTCGAAATGGCCGCAGTCCGGGGGCGCCTTATGGAGATCCTGGTCATGCAGAAGGAACGTTCTCCAGGTGTAACCGAGAAGTCGGAAGAAGCCTTCATGACCGGAATCCTTTCGTTGTTGGAGGTTCTTTTCGAGACCCCCATGAGCGAAATTGTAGAGAGCCTCAATTTGACCGATGAAGTGAGCAATGCCTTGCTGTTCCGCACAGGTGACCTGGGACAGTTGCTTACCCTGGCCGAGAGGCTTGAGGTGACCGATTTTAATGCGGTAACGCCGCTGCTGGATCAATGTGAAATTACCCTTGACCAACTCCTTGCAGCCCAATTGGATGCCTTTAACTGGCGAGTCAGCGTGATGGCACGCTGACAGATTCCTGGCGCCCAGACCTGAAAACAGGCATGGGATTTTGCTTGTTCAGGGATTTTTTCCCTCCTTGACTCTCCATGGCTTTTGATGTAACTTAACATGTCCTGCCACAGGACGATCTACGACGCTTGCGTCACAACTCCTCTTTTACAGGTTACAACCCGGATGAACATCATTGCAGTCATTCCAGCCCGCTACGCTTCCACGCGTTTTCCGGGCAAGGCGTTGGCCGAAATAGGCGGCAAGCCTATGATTCAGCATGTCTATGAGCGTTCCGCCCGTTCCAGGCTGATCAACGGAGTCATTGTTGCGACCGATGACGAACGTATATGCAGTGCCGTTGCCGCGTTCGGAGGCGTTTACCGTATGACCCGCTCCGATCACGAAACCGGCACCGACCGGTTGGCCGAGGTCGCACAGCAGCTCGATGCAGACATCATAGTCAATGTGCAGGGGGATGAGCCACTCATAGATCCGGAGATGATCGACCAGTCCATCAAGCCGTTTCTGGACGATCCCGCCCTCAGGATGGGAACCCTCAAGACTCGCATCAGGTGCCTGCACGATTTTCTGAGCCCCAACGTGGTAAAGGTGGTCACTGACCGGGACAATAACGCGCTCTATTTTTCCAGGTCGCCCTTGCCGTTTTTCCGAGACAAATGGCAAGACCTGAAAGATGAATCGTTTGCGAGCGGCAAACTGCTCTGTTATAAGCATGTGGGGCTGTATGTATATCGCAGGGATTTCCTTGTCGAGTTCGCTGCCATGCCGCCCACGTTTCTGGAAATATCCGAGAAACTGGAACAGTTGCGAGCCATCGAGAATGGTGTGCGTATCCGTGTTGTGGAAACCGAATTCGAATCTATCGGCGTCGACACTCCCGATGACTTGGCAAAAGCCAGGGAATGTTTCAAGAAACGGCAGCAATAACGCCGGGATATTTGTGGATTGTCTTGTTGGTTCTTCGAAAGCTCGCTTAACATAGAAAGACTATGACCCGTCGCTTTCCTTTCGACTCCTTGCGAGTATCTCTAATTCAGGCCCGTAATACTTATTAAAATCTTTCTCCCCACAGGAGCAGTTGGAATGAAAACAAAATTTATTTTCGTAACCGGAGGGGTTGTCTCGTCCATAGGTAAAGGTCTTGCGGCCGCATCACTGGGAGCATTGCTGGAGGCCCGCGGGTTACGGGTAACTATGCAGAAGCTGGATCCCTACATCAATGTGGACCCGGGCACGATGTCGCCGTTTCAGCATGGCGAGGTCTTTGTAACCGATGACGGAGCCGAGACTGACCTGGATCTTGGGCACTATGAGCGATACACCTGTGCAACTCTTTCCAAGAAGAGCAATTTCACCACCGGCCAGGTCTATTTCTCGGTCATCGAAAAAGAGAGGCGTGGGGACTACCTGGGCGGGACCGTGCAGGTGATTCCGCATATTACCGACGAGATCAAGGCCAAGATCATCGACAATGCGGTTGGAGCCGATGTGGCGATAATCGAGGTTGGCGGCACGGTTGGCGATATCGAGTCGCTCCCCTTTCTGGAAGCAATCCGCCAGTTCCGCCACGACCTGGGCCACGGAAACACCCTGTATATCCACGTGACCCTGGTGCCTTACATTCGCACCGCTGGAGAGCTGAAGACAAAACCCACTCAGCATTCGGTCATGGAACTGCGCAAGATCGGTATCCAGCCGGATATCCTGCTGTGCCGCTGCGACCGCGAGCTGCCGCAGGACATGAAAAAGAAGATCAGCCTGTTTTGTAACGTTGAAGAAAAAGATGTTATCCAGGTAGTGGATTGCGAACATATTTATGCCGTACCCATGGCTCTCAACAAGGAACGGCTGGACGAACAGGTGGTGGAAAAGCTCAATATCTGGACCAAGGCACCAGATCTTACCCAGTGGCAGGATGTGGTGGAGAAGCTGCGCCACCCCAGTCACGGCGAAGTGCGCATTGCCATTGTCGGCAAGTATGTTGACTTGACCGAATCCTACAAATCCCTGGCCGAGGCCTTGACCCACGGCGGCATTGCCAATGACTGCCGCGTGTACCTGAAATACCTGGATTCGGAAAAGATCGAGCGGGACGGCATTGAAGGCCACCTTGACGATGTGGATGGTATCCTGGTTCCAGGTGGTTTCGGAGAACGGGGCACGGAAGGCAAGATTCAGGCAATCGAGCATTCGCGTACCGGCAAGATCCCGTTTTTCGGCATCTGCCTGGGCATGCAGATGGCCGTGGTGGAATTTTCCCGCAACGTGTGTGGCCTTAAAGAGGCTTGTTCCAGCGAATTCAAACCCAATTGCGGCGAACCGGTCATACATCTCATGGCAGAGCAGAAGTCGGTCAGCAAAAAGGGAGGCACCATGCGGTTGGGAGCCTACCCCTGCTCCCTGACAAAAGGGACGTTGGCCCATTCCGCCTACAACAATACGACTATCTCGGAGCGTCATCGCCACCGTTACGAATTCAACAATACGTTCCGCGACACCCTTACCAAGAATGGCATGGTACTCTCCGGCCTCTATAAAGACAAAGACCTGGTCGAGGTCATCGAGATTCCCGATCATCCCTGGTTTCTCGGCTGCCAGTTCCACCCCGAGTTCAAATCCAAACCATTGGTACCCCATCCGCTGTTCCGCGCCTTTATCGCGGCGGCCCTGGATTACCGAAACAAGAGCAAACCATGACAAGGGAAATCGTTGTCGGAAACTTCAAGATCGGCGCTAGCAGACCCCTGGTTCTGATCGCCGGCCCATGTGTCATCGAGTCGGAACAGGCAACACTCAGGGCCGCCGAGCGGCTGATGGCCATCTGCAACGGGCTCTCGATGCCGCTCATTTTCAAGGCATCCTATGATAAGGCCAACCGCACCTCCATCGGTTCCTTCCGCGGGCCAGGCATGAAAGAAGGGCTCAGAATCCTGGCAAAGGTCAAGGAGTCTCTGGGATTGCCGGTGATTTCCGATATTCACTCCATAGAACAGGTGACGCCCGCGGCCGAGGTGCTGGATGTGATTCAAATCCCAGCCTTCCTCTGTCGCCAGACGGACCTGGTTGTGGCGGCCGCCAAGAGCGGGCGTGTGATTAATATCAAGAAGGGACAATTTCTGGCCCCTTGGGATATGAAAAACGTGGCCGGCAAGGCTGCCGCGGCAGGCAACGAGAATATCATACTTACCGAGCGCGGGGTTTCGTTCGGTTACAACAACCTGGTGGTGGATATGCGCAGCTTCCCGGTCATGCGCTCCAGCGGCTACCCGGTGGTCTTCGACGCCACCCACAGCGTTCAGCTTCCAGGCGGTCAGGGCGAAAGCTCCGGTGGTCAGAGGGAGTATGTGGAGTATCTCTCCCGCGCCGCGGTAGCCACCGGAATCGACGGTATCTTCATGGAGGTCCATGAAGACCCTGATAAGGCTCTCTGTGACGGTCCCAACTCGATCCCGCTCAACGAATTGCCCACACTGCTCAAGATTCTCAAGGCAATCGACTCAGTTGTAAAATAATCCATCAAGTTGACTAGACAAAAAAGGGACGGCAAGCGAGCCGTCCCTTTTTTCTTGTGAGGTCACAGGTTTTCCACTCATCCGAAACGGTAGACCGACCTGCCATCCTGGTAAAGCTCTATGGGGCCGTCCTGTGAGACCTTGATCACCTTGCCGAAACAGGATGCGGCACTGGCGGCAGTGGTCCGTCCCCCGCCGGTAACCACGTCCCTCGCATGTGAAGTATCGATGATAAAACCGGTTTCCATCAGCTTGCCGTTCGTGTTGAATACCGTCATGCCATCGGCCGAAAGGATGCGCAGCAGGAGTCCGGCCTGTTTCAGGTCGCCGATGCTTTTCCCCTTCACACGGCCGATCAACAGACGCCCTACCGGGTCGTCACCTCCAACTGACCCCTTTTTCAGTGAAGTTAATTTGCGTTTTCCCAGACCGTAGATCAGGATTACGGTGCCGTGTCGCTCCTTGGAGAGGGCATAAACCGTCCAGAGCAGTTCGTCGATCGCCTCCATGTTGATGCTCCCGGCCAGGAAAGAGCGGAAGATATCCGGGTCGAAGATGGCCCACACCCCTTTGCGGCGCACCAGCAGTCTGGCCGGGCTGATCAATACCTCGATCTCCGAGGAATCGTTTACGGTCACGGCAAAGGCGCCACGTCCGGCACGCCGGACAATGGAAAATATCTCACGCTGGGTCAGTCTCTCCACGTCGGTCTGGACCATGGCCGGTGAAGTGCGCATGAAACCGGTCACCTGCATCTGGATGTTGGCTATGAAAAAAAGATTGGTACCATCCACGAAGCGGTAGGTTAGCGGATTGTCGAAAAACGAAGGAGAGATGTTCTCATGGGGTTGCAGGGGAATCAGGGTGTGTTGCCGTTCGCGCGCCAGTTTGCGCAGGGCCGGAGGCGTGGTGCGATGAACGATTACACCGGTGGTGGCCGGTTTTCCCTCATAACGCTGGTAAGAAAGATTCTTCAGAAGCTGGATCAATTGCTGGATCGGCCAGAATCCCTTGCGGTGATCGCCCCGCAGGGAGCGGGCCACGGTGATGTCCATTATGGAGGCCAGGAGTGCCGTGCGAAAGTGGGCCGAGTATCCTTCCTGTTGAAAGCCGCTGTACAGGGCCGAGAAAGCGGTCAACAACTCCCGGCAAAAGCCTTCTTCGGTGCGGGTGAAAGGGAGTGCGGCCCTGTGTGCCGTAAAGCAGTAGGGGCGCCCCTCGATGGAGACAGTTTCGCCGAAGGTTTCCTCGCTTGTCTGGATCTCGGCGTTCCCAGCGACCAAATCCACCTCCGCTCCTCCCAAAAAAGATCGGATGTTGCCTCTCAAGGCATCGAACACGGCAATCGGCATGGATTCTCCTCTTCGCGATATTTGTCAGTGGCATTTTAGCAGCTGTCGAAATGAATTGCAGTGAAAATTGGCAAACTGAATCATGGAATAACTATAACACTTATTGCGGGCAAAGCCCTTAGCCGCTTGACCTGGTGAATACTATTAGGCATAAGTAGACTCATCCCAATGCTCAATTTATGTGGGGGCCAATGTTCCCAAAAAACAAAGCTGCAATCCATTATGGCTGGATCATAGTTGTTGCCGGCAGTCTTGTGCTCTTCTCCTGCCTCGGCCTGGCACGCTACGCCTATACCATGCTTCTTCCCGGGATGCAGGCGGGCCTGGGCCTTACATACAAACAGATGGGGTTTATCGGTACGGCCAATTTCACCGGCTACCTGTTCGCAGTGCTGCTGGCCCCTTTCCTGATCCGCCGTTTCAGGCCCCGCCTTGTCATAACCGCCGGCCTGTTGCTGATCAGCATCTGTATGCTCGGCATCAGCCAAGGACATGGGTTTTTCCCGGTTGCCGTACTTTATACCCTGGTAGGCCTGGGAGGCGGTTTTGCAAATATCCCGCTCATGGCCCTGATCACCTACTGGTTTCGCAGCGAACAGCGCGGCAAGGCCGCTGGCCTTGTGATCGGCGGCAATGGCGCGGCAATCATTTTTGCCGGTTTTCTGGTCCCCATGCTGAACCGAACATATGGCACCGTTGGCTGGCGCGCCGGCTGGCTGGTACTGGGCCTGATCTCACTCGGGGTGACGCTCTGCGCGGCATGTTTATTGCGCAACCACCCGGCCGAACTCGGGTTGGAGCCGGTAGGACGTTCGATACCTGTCGACTTGGACCAGCTCAAGCCCAGGGAACGGCGCGGCAGCGGTGCGATCCTGCTGCGGTTGGGCCTGCTTTACCTTGTGTTCGGCGCTACCTTCATGGTTTACGGCACCTTTATCGTTACCACCATGGTCAGGGAGTATGGTTTTAGTGAGGCACTGGCAGGGTTCTACTGGTCGTGGGTCGGCTTTTTCAGCCTCTTTTCGGGGGTGGGGTTCGGTGCACTCTCTGACAGGATCGGCCGCCGGAAGGGGCTGACGATGGTTTTTGCCGTGCAGTCCGTGGCCTATCTGCTGGCGGGCCTCAAGCTCGGCACCGGCGCTCTGGCCATATCCGTGGTCCTGTACGGTCTGGCGGTGTTCGCCATCCCGGCAATCATGGCAGCCGCCATAGGCGATTATCTCGGGCTCTCCCGCGCTGCCACCGCCTTTGCCACGGTCACGATATTCTTTGCCGTTGGCCAGACTATCGGCCCTGCCGGGGCAGGCCTGATCGCCGCTGCCACCGGTTCGTTCAGAACCGCCTACCTGCTCGCAGCCATGCTGACCGCCTGCGCGGCCTTGTTTGCCGCAACGCTCCTGCCTCCGGCATCGGGTGAGGGAGAATAATACATGAGCTTGTTCTGGTGGATAAACCTGAACGTGCAGAACCATTCAAAACGGAAACATACCAGGCGGTAATTGCGGAATGGGGTGCTGCCCGGGCTCCAGACGGATCACCGGCTGGGACGGGCCAGATATCAGTTTTCTATTTTGGACAACATCAAATTGATATACTCCCAACCCTCATGATGGAGGAGGGCATTGCCGGCGGAGGCAGTCATGTTTCCTTGGGGCGCATGAAAACCCGCCTGTAACAGCGGGAAAGGCATATCATCTTTTGAGTTAGGGCGTTTGGGGGTGATGGTACAGGTGCATGAGGGGGCGTTTGACAACATGGATGATCCTCCTTGATCATTCCTACTTCATTTGATGATTTTTCCGGAAAAAATACTCAGCCGACAACTTTGTCCTTATGCTGTTTCGCCGGCATCCTCCAGGTGGAGTTCCTTGATTGCTATCTCTCTGAGTTTGAATTTCTGTATCTTGCCGGAAGCGGTCATGGGATAGCCGTCCACGAACTTGACGTAGCGCGGGATCTTGTAGTTTGCAATCCTGTCCTTGCAGAACGCCCGCACCTCTTCCTCGGTCATCTCCACCCCTTTTTTGAGCACTATGGCGGCCATGACCTGTTCGCCGTACTTGCGGTCCGGCACGCCGTAAACCTGTACATCGGATACCTTGGGGTGGGTGTAGAGGAATTCCTCGATCTCACGGGGATAGATGTTCTCGCCGCCGCGGATGATCATCTGCTTGATGCGGCCGGTGATCTTGCAGTAGCCGTTCTCGTCCATGATGGCCAGGTCGCCGGTGTGCAGCCAGTTGTCGCTGTCGATCACCTTGGCGGTCTCCTCCGGCATCTTGTAATAACCCTTCATTACCATGTAACCGCGGGCGCAGAGTTCACCCTGTTTTCCTGGCGGCAGTGTGGCCCCGGTTTCAATGTCGATGATCTTGACCTCGGCTCCGGGGAGTGCCCGACCGACCGTGGCGACACGCAGTTCTACCGAATCCTCCGTCCTGGTCTGGGTAATGCCGGGTGAGGATTCGGTCTGTCCGTAGACGCTGGTGATCTCGGTCAGGTTCATATCCTTCACTGCCCGTTTCATCACCTCAATAGGGCAGACCGAACCGGCCATGATACCGGTTCTCAGGCTGGTGAGGTTGAATTTGCTGAATTCCGGGTGCTCCAACTCGGCTATGAACATGGTGGGCACGCCGTGCACGGCGGTACATTTCTCTTTCTCAATAGTCTGCAGGACCTTGAGCGGGTCGAAGATCTCCACCGGCACCATGGCTGTGCCATGGGTTACGCTGGCCATGACAGCCAGCACGGAGCCGAAACAGTGGAAGAAGGGGACTGGAATGCAGAGGCGGTCCTTTTCGGTGAATTTCATGCATTCGCCGATAAAGAACCCGTTGTTGGCCACATTGAAATGGGTGAGCATGACCCCCTTGGGGAAGCCGGTGGTGCCGGAGGTGTATTGCATGTTGATCACCTCGTGGCAGTCGAGGCTGGTCTCCACCGCAGTCAATTCAGCGTCTGATACCTGTTTGCCTTGTTCGGCGATTGCCGCGAAATTGGTCATGCCGGCCGGAGTCTCTTCACCGATAAAGACGATGTTTTTCAGATAGGGAAGTTTGGGGCTGGACAGCTGGCCCGGTTCCGATGACGACAACTCCGGCACTACCTGGTTCAGTGTCTGGACATAGTCGGTGTCCTTGAAGGACTTGACCATGAACAGGGTCGTTGAGTCGGATTGGTTGAGGATGTATTCCAGTTCTGCGGATTTGTAGCTGGTGTTGACAGTCACCAGAATGGCCCCGATCTTGGCGGTGGCGAACTGCAGGATTACCCATTCCGGCACGTTGTAGGCCCAGATGGAGACGTTGTCACCCTTCTTGATGCCCATCGTCATGAGCCCTTTGGCAACCTGACGGCAGATTTCGTTTAATTCGCGGTAGCTGTAGCGCAGGCCCCGATCGGGGTAAACCAGGGCATCATTATCAGGAAAACGACGAGCCATGTCGTCTAAAAGCTCTCCAAATGTGAGTGTAATCTGCTTTGACATACACGCCTCCTATTTAAATAAAATTTGATGGTATCAAACAGAAATAAGTCTTTAACATATTGATTTTAAAGAGCTAGTCACATAGCATAGCCAAGAGGCCAAGTCAAGCGGCAAAGTGGGGCATTCGGGCAAACACGAATCAAGGCGAAAGCCATCTAATCATTTGGCTTCAGTTGGTGTGCTGACCAGGAGGTGCCGCGGCCGCCAGCATGTCGGCGGCATGGGATAGGGCAGACTCGGTGATCGTTGATCCGGCCAGCATGCGGGCTATTTCGTTGGTGCGTGCGTGGGCCGCGAGTGGCATGACTTGAGTCGTTGTCCTGCCGTCCTTCACCAGCTTGTTCACCAGCAGGTGATGATCCGCAAAGACCGCAACCTGGGGCAGGTGGGTTATACAGAGTACCTGCTGACTGTTGGCGACGTTTTTCAACTTTCTTCCCACCAGTTCGGACGTTGCTCCGCCTATACCAGTGTCGACTTCGTCAAACACCAGGGTTGGCACATCCCCTTCGGGCAGCACCTGTTTGATGGCCAGCATCAGGCGGGACAGCTCTCCGCCGGAGGCAATCCTGGCCAGTGGCCGGGGCGGCTCCCCCGGATTGGGTGAAAACAGGAACTCGATTCGTTCAAAGCCGCTTGTGCGCGGCTCTGGCAATGGCTCAAGGGCAATTTCGAAGACGGCATTCTTCATGGCCAGTTGGTGCGCCTCCGTTTCCAGCGCCGCTTTCAGTCCCGCAATGGCATTTGTACGTTGTTCCGTCAGCTTGGCACCCAGTTTGTCGAGCTCTGCCGACAGCAGGTCCAGCTCTTCCTCCAGGTGCCTGCGATCCTGCTCCCGACCGCGGAGTTGGTCCAATTCAACATCGACACGCTCTTTGAACGCCATGATCTCTGCCACTGTCGGTGCATATTTCTTCCTGAGGCGACCGATCAGGTCAAGACGGTCTTCAACCTTTTGCAGCATCGCCGGATCGGACTCTATGCCGGAGGCGTAGTCACGCAGGCTGATGGCGGCATCTTCCAATTGCAGGTAGGTACTTTCCAGGTTGGCGGCCAGTTCATCCAGACGGTGGTCAATGGTGGCCAGATCGGCGATTGAACCGGTGATGCGCCTCAATTGGCCCAGGATGGCGCCGTCGCCGCCATAGAGTCGCTCGAATGATTCCGCGCTGGAATTGCACAGCCTTTCGGCATTGGCCAGGACCTGGCGCTGCTCGTCCAGCTCTTCCTCTTCGCCGGGACGCAAGTCGGCAGCGGCGATTTCGGCAGACTGGAACGACAGCAGATCCAACTTGCGGGCGGCTTCGCGCTCCTGCTCGTCCAGCTGTTCCAGGCGTTCCCGAACGGTTTGGATCTGTGCGAACATCTTAGCGAATTCGCTGCGCAGTGGGGCTGAACCGGCATAGGCATCCAGCAGTAAAAGGTGGTTCTCCGGTTTCAGCAGTGTTTGTGACTCGTGCTGGCCATAGATGTTGACCAGGCGGCGTGCAAGGTCAACCAACAAGGCCAGGGTGGCCATGCCGCCGTTGATGAAAATCCTGTTTTTGCCGGAACGGGAGATGGAACGTTTGATCAGCAACTCGCTGTCCGCTTCCAGGCCGGCCTCTTCAAGCTGCTGTCCGATCTCCGGCAGGCCGGAGATGTCAAAGATCGCCTCGACCACCGCCTCGTCGCTGCCTGTGCGGATCAGGTCATTGGAAGCCCTGGCGCCCATGATCAGGCCGACCGCATCGATAATGATCGATTTGCCGGCCCCGGTTTCACCGGTCAATACGGTGAGCCCCGGACCTAGTGCAAGGTGCAGGCTGTCGATTATGGCGACATTCTTGATGGACAGGTCGGTTAGCATGGTCTACCCGTGATAGCGGCGAGGCCGCCTCATCGTTCTCCCCATTTCAGCTTGGTTCTCAGAATCTCGAAGTAATCGCGTTCCCTGGACAACACCAGGGCAGTCGTCTTGAAGGCCCGCCGCACTTCGATCGTGTCCCCTTGCATGAGCTTGAAGCCTACCTGGCCATCCAGGGTCAGGAAGACCTTCTCGTCAAAGGCTGATGAAATCGTAATGGTGATGATCGAGTCGTCGGTAACCACGATGGGCCGGTTGGTCAGGGTGTGTGGGCAGATCGGGGTGATGACGATGCAGCTCATGACCGGGTGGATGATGGGGCCGCCGGCGGACATGGAATAGCCGGTGGATCCGGTGGGGGTGGAGACGATCAGGCCGTCGGCCTTGAAATTGGTGAGAAAATGCCGGTTGACCTTGGTTTCCAGGTCCACGATCCTGGCCAGGGCTCCCTTGTTGATGACCATGTCGTTCAGGACATGGGTCTTCTCGATCTCTTTGTTGTCGCGGGAGACGGTAACTTCCAGCATCATCCGCTCGGAAACGCGCGGGTCCCCCTTCAGGCATTGTTCCAGCAGCGGGTAGAGTTCGTCCACGGTGATCTCGGTAAGAAAACCGAGGCTGCCCAGGTTGACCCCTACGATGGGGACATCCTTGCCGCTGAACAGGCGCGCCACCGAGATCAGCGTGCCGTCGCCACCCAGCACCACCACCAGTTCGGCCTGCTCGCGGATTTCCTCCGCACTGATCCCGTTGGGATAGCCGATCAGGTTGGCCAGATGGCTTTCCAGCATAGGCAGGCAATTCTTCGACTGCAGCCACTTGATCAGGTCGTTGGCGACCACTTGGCAGCGCGGGTCGTGCATCTTGGCAAATATGGCGATATTTTGTTTGTGCATTAATTAACCCTTCAATGCCCTGATTTTTTCCAGGCTCTCCACCAGAACCTGCTTCTTTGCGGTCACCTCGGCCAGTTTCTCACGTTCCTTGGCAACGATTTCGGCCGGGGCGCGATCCACGAAGCTGGGGTTCTCCAGTTTCTTGGAGAACATGTCGATCTCCTTGGCGATCTTGGCGATCTCCTTCAGCAGGCGCTCCTCCTCGGCCGCCACATCCACCAACCCCTTGAGCGGCACAAAGATCTGCACATCGCCGGCTACCTGCAGCGAGGCGTCTTCCGGCTTTTCGATGCCGGTCCCGATGGCCAGGTCAGAGACGCGGGCCAGTCCCATGATGGAACCTTCATTGTGCTTCATGAGCTTGAGGCTCTCATCGGAGCCGCAGGAAAGGATTACGGCGATCTCCTTCGACGGAGGCACCTCCATCTCGCCGCGAATGTTGCGGATACCGCCGATAACCGCCATGACGCGCTCCATGTTGGCGGCGGCCTCGGGGAAATTCAGAGCGGCAATATGTGCGGGGTAGGGTGCCTGCATAATACTGGGTGTGGCCTTGGCGCCCGGAAGGGTCTGCCAGATCTCCTCGGTGATGAACGGCATGAAGGGGTGCAGCAGGCGCAGGAGATTCTCCAGGGTGTACCAGAGTACATACTGGGTGGTCTGTTTCCGCTCCGGAGTGCCATTGTAGAGGTCCTTTTTCGACAACTCCAGGTACCAGTCGCAGAATTCGCTCCAGGTGAACTGGTAGAGCGCCATGGCGCTTTCGTTGTAACGGTAGCCGGTCAGGGTTTCATCCACGGTGCGGGCCGTCTCGTTCAGGCGGTGCAGGATCCATTTGTCCCCTTCGGAGAAGGTCAAGTCGGCATGATGCAAGGTGTCGGGATCAAATCCCTCCAGGTTCATCATGGTGAAGCGGGCCGCGTTCCAGACCTTGTTGCAGAAATTGCGGTAGCCGGCGATCCGCTCCTCGGCCAGCTTGATGTCGCGTCCCTGGGCCGCAAAGGCCGCCAGGGTGAAGCGGAAGGCATCGGTGCCGTACTGATCGATCACGGTCAGGGGGTCGATCACGTTCCCCTTGGACTTGCTCATCTTTTGTCCCTGGGCATCCCGCACCAGGGCGTGGATGTAGACGTCATGGAAGGGTACCTCGTCCATGAAGTGCAGCCCCATCATCATCATGCGGGCCACCCAGAAGAAGAGGATGTCGAAGCCGGTCACCAGGCAGGAGGTGGGGTAGAAGGTGTCGAGCAGCGGCGTCTTCTCGGGCCAGCCCATGGTGGAAAAGGGCCACAGGGCCGAGGAAAACCAGGTGTCCAGCACGTCGGTTTCCTGGCGGATCTCGTCGCTGCCGCATTTGGAGCATTTTGTCGGCGGTTCCATGGCAACGGTCACAGCGTCGCAATGGTCGCAGAACCAGGCAGGGATGCGGTGTCCCCACCAGATCTGGCGCGAGATGCACCAGTCACGGATGTTCTCCATCCACTCGTAGTAGGTGTTTTCCCACTGTTTGGGCACGATCCTGGTCCTGCCCTCCTTGACCGCGGCCAGGGCGCGCTCGGCCAGGGGTGCGACTTTGACGTACCATTGCAGGGACAGGTACGGCTCCACCACGGTCTTGCAGCGGTAGCAACCGCCCACGGCCATGGCATGCTCGTCTATTTTCTCCAGCAGGCCGGCCGCCTCCAGGTCGGCGACCACTCTTTTTCTGGCTTCGAAGCGGTCCAGGCCCTCATATTGCCGGCCGGCGGAGTTGACCACACCGGACTCGTCGAAGATGTTGATCTTGTCCAGACCGTGGCGCAGGCCAACCTCGAAGTCGTTGAAGTCATGGGCCGGGGTGATCTTCACCACGCCGGTGCCGAATTCCAGGTCAACATAATCGTCGGCAACCACCGGGATCTCGCGATTGATCAGGGGCAGCACCACCTGTTTGCCCACCAGGTCCCGGTAGCGCTCATCTTCCGGATGTACTGCCACGGCCGTGTCGCCCAGCATGGTCTCGGGGCGGGTGGTGGCCACAACCACGTATTTGCCGGGCTCATTGGCTACCGGGTAGCGGATGTGCCAGAGATGCCCCTTTTTGTCCTCATGCTCCACCTCGATGTCGGAGAGGGCGGTGTGGCAGCGGGGGCACCAGTTGATCAGGCGGTTGTCGCGGTAGATCAGGCCGTCTTCGTACAATTTTACAAAGACCGTGCGCACCGCCTTGGAGAGCCCTTCGTCCATGGTAAAGCGCTCCCGCTCCCAGTCGCAGGAGGCGCCCAGGCGCTTCAGCTGGCCGATGATCTGGCCGCCCGACTCGGCCTTCCATTTCCAGACCCGCTCGATAAAGGCATCCCGTCCCAGTTCGTGGCGGTCCTTCTTCTCGGCCGCCAGCTGGCGTTCCACCACGTTCTGGGTGGCGATGCCGGCATGGTCGGTGCCCGGCATCCAGAGGACATTATAGCCCTGCATCCGTTTCCAACGGCAGAGTATGTCCTGAAGCGTGTTGTTGAGAGCATGTCCCATGTGCAGGGCGCCGGTGACGTTGGGCGGGGGAATTACTATGCTGTACGCCTTCTTATCCGAGGTTGCTGCGGCGCGAAAGTAACCTTTCGACTCCCATTCGGCGTACCATCTTTTTTCAACGTCGTGGGGTTCGTACCCTTTGGCGAGTTCTTTTGTCATTACATTACATTCCTTTGTCACTCGATTGGATTGTCCGCTGTGAACGGCCCGAAGGCTGTATGGTATTGCAAACAGCCACTATAAAAAAAACAGGGGGATTATGCAACATCCCCCTGCAATATTCTTTTTTTAGGTCTGTTTTCGAATGGTCGGGAGATCATCGGCGGTTATTGGACCAAAATCGGTCTTGGCATCAGAATTTACTCTTCCGGGCCGGTCCCGCGGCTCGCTTTGATTACGCGCAATTCCCAGATCTTTCTTGGCAGACTTTATGTGGCGTTCAATTGTCTTATCCTTTTTTGTGCTGTTCAAAATACGACTGAATCATGGAACTTCGATTCGCTCCTGGATTGGATAAATGTTTTGATTGTGCGCCGGCTGGATGCTTGCTTCCTCAATTGGTACGCAAAACTCACCACGTTGTTTATCGCATCTGGAGACAATAAATGCGTTTTTTTATATGTCCGAGTGTCGATTTACTTTACACGCCTCTTTGTTGATTTGTTTTAAAATAGTCAACAAATTAAAAATAAATAATATTTATTTGCTGTTGACAATTTAAAGCACTGCTGTTTTCGCGTATTCGTTTGGAAATCATTATAACAAACCAATTAATAAGGTGTTTTCTGGCTCAGCCACCAAAATGGTCGGCAATGTTTACATCGAATTATGTGTTTAAAAATAATATATGTAATGACAGCTAGTTATGGTGTGGCACAATAGTTGCTTGGTACGCCAAAAACGTGTCCAGATATACGGCAACAAATTATTTGTTGTTGTGTTATAGGGTGTTACGTAATCCTGACTTACAATAAGCATGATTAAATATAACTCCATCAATAAATAGATAAGTTCAGGACGTCCACAGGGTGTCAAATCACAAATCAATCGGGGGTGGGTTATGAAAAGAAATGAGAAAATCAGAATCCTGGCTGGATTTCTGGTTGGTGCGGTACTCATGTTACAGGCGTCATTGGCATCGGCAGTCTACATAACGACCACGAACAACGTACACCAGGATGTGACTTTATTCCCACTTTCAACTGCAAATCCAAACACGGTAATCACACTCGGCGCTGCTAATTCGAATCCGCTTGCAGCGACAGCTTCTGCGGGGAATGTCACAGGCGTTCCTTATACTGATCCGGTTAATGCGCCTGGCTACATCTATGTGGATGCACTTAATTCAAATTTTACTGCATTTGCAAGCGCGGAAGGTTTTTCAAACGCCAACGGAGCTGATGATTTCAATTATTCAACCAGTGCAATGGCCGTTTCAGATGGAGATACCGCCAAGGCCTCTATTTATTACGAATTGTATCAGTATTTCAGTCTGGATGCTCAAGATGACGTAACCTATAACTTTGATTATGCAACCGATTTTGCAGGCGACACAGCACTCAAAACAGCAGCTTTCGGGAAATCATATTTCAAATTCCTGTTATTCGGGCATGACGCATCCGGTGCCCTCATTCAGACAAATCCCTTTGAAGTGAGTTTTGACTCTACCATTGACCCGGAAAATAATTATGGCCTGGGATCCTTAACCCTTAATGGCATAACGGATGGGTATCTGTACGCATACTCCGAGGGATTTGCAACGACCCCTGTTCCCGAGCCCGGCACATTCCTGCTCCTCGGCGCCGGTCTGGCGGGCCTGGTCGCCTACCGTCGCCGTCGCGCCGTCTCTGCCTGATCAAGTGACCAGTCCCACAACATAAGGACTCAAGTTCGGATCACCAAGAATGGAGGCTCATCATGGGTAAGAAGATAAGCAGAAGAAGATTCCTTCAGATTTCAGGACTTGCCGCCGGCGCCACCATGTTGCCGATGCCCTTGAAGTGGTTGGGAAGCCGAGAAGCCCTGGCCTTCTACCAGACCGGGGCAATCCCCTTGTTCAAGACCTCGTTGCGGATTGCCGAGGTACCTATCTGTGCTGCTGACGGTTCCCCGGCCCCGGTCACCGGTGTAAAGCATTACACCATCAGCATACAGGAGTTCCAGGATCAGATCATCCCGACCGGTTTCGGTTACAATAAAACAACCCTATGGGGCTATAATCCCGCCAAAACTGTGCAGGAGGCCCTCAACTATCCCAAGCCGCCACCGACGCACCTGGGCGGTTTCATTCTGGCCAACAGAGACGAACCGATTCAGATCACCTTCCGCAACAAGTTGAACAAGACATACAATGGCAATACGCTCACCAAGCACATCATCCCGGTGGACCAGAGCGTCTTCTTTCCGGACGCCGCCCTGTCGATCAACAAAACCGCCACCCACCTCCATGGCGGCTATATTCCCTGGATCAGCGACGGCGGTCCGTTCGACTCCTGGGGGCCGGACGGTTCCCATGGCCTTAGCTTCCTGAACAACGTGGTCCTCAACCCCGGCGCCAATCCCGGCGATGCTGAATACTATTACAACAACAAACAGAGCGCCCGGCTGATGTGGTACCACGACCATGCCCACGACATCACCCGGATCAATGCCTATGCCGGGATCGCATCGGCCTACATCCTGCGGGACAAGTTCGAGGCCGATCTGATTGAGAATTTCGGCCTTCCGCCGTACATCGAGACTTCGGTCGTCAACAATAAGGAGATCCAGGAGATCCCCCTGGTTTTCCAGGACAAGATTTTTGTCGGTACCAACATCAACCTGCTCGATCCTTCGTGGAGGACTGTTGTTTCGGCCAGCGCCCAAGGGCCGGGCAGTCTCTGGTATCCGCACCTTTACGAGACCAACCGCTGGCGCAAGACTTACAGCACGAAACCACTTCCCAACCCGTCCTGCATTGCCGAGATGTTTGGCGACACCATGCTGGTCAACGGCACGGTCTATCCCCAACTTAAAGTAGAGCCACGACGCTATCGGCTGCGTGTCCTCAATGCCTGTAATGCCCGTTTTCTAAACCTGCAGCTATATCTGGACGATGGATCTGCTGACGGAATCACCCTTGATCCGCTAACCGGCAATCCAACCAACCAGAAATTCATCAATGCCGCTACTGGCAATGCCTCAGTCCTGCAGATCGGCACCGAAGGCGGTTTCATGCCGAGGCCTGTGGAAGTGCCGACAGATGTGCCGTTCTCCCTGAATGCCATCATCGACCCGCTCAACCCGGTCGGCCAGGGCAGCCTTATTGTTGGTTGTGCCGAACGGTACGACCTGATAGTTGACTTCTCCCACGCCACGACCGCCGGGAAAAAAGTCATTCTGTACAACGATGCCCCAGCCCCCTTCCCGGGCGGCGATCCGCGTAACGACTATTTCCCGAAACTGGCTAACGGCAACCCGGTCAACATCAAGACAACACCCGGCAAGGGTCCCAACACCCGCGTCTTGATGCGCTTTGATGTATCGAAACCGCTTTCATCCTTCGATCCGTTACTTAATATCAACAAAAACTCCATCTTCGAAACCATGCCAGCGGTTGGCGGCCACACCTGGAACGACCCGCTCATCGTGCCGCTCAACGGCGCCGGTGTGCCCGACCTTGCCCAGATACCGGCAGGGCTCAAGGTCCGCCGTCTCACCCTGAACGAGAGTTTTGATGACTGGGGCCGTCTGGTCCAGATGGTCGGCGATGATGTCGTGCAACCGGGTGGCGGCTATGGCCGGCCATATGACACTGCAGCCACGGAAGTAATCAACCTGAATGGCCAACCGGTTCGGGAGATCTGGCAGATCGCCAACCTGACCGCCGACACGCACCCGATGCACTTCCACCTGGTCAACCTGCAGATCCTGAAACGGCGTCCGGTTGACGTGCTGAATCCATTTGTACCGCGAGCCGACGACACCGTGCTGGATGCCTTCAACTTCACCGGCCCGGAACGGGCGCCGGATTTGAACGAGGTCGGCTGGAAGGAGACCTTCCGCATGCAACCGGGCGAGGTGATCACGCTGATTACCGAGTTCACCCTTCCCAAAATAACTGCTGCCGACGGGACAACTCCCATCGATTTGACCTCGGCAGGCGGCGGCCTCGGGACACCGCCCCCAAGCCCCCGGACCGGCGATCACGAATACGTGTGGCACTGCCATATCCTCGAACATGAGGAGCACGACATGATGCGGCCAATAGTAGTTAAGGCCTGATTCCCGGGACTGTGTATCAAGCTTAATGGCAAAGCCCTGTGGAAGCCCACGGGGCTTTGCCATATCGACTATTGAAACTTCAAAACACTTTTCTTATCTCGATCCGGAGAAAATCATGAAAACAACCCTGACCATATTCGCTTTCATAATGATAGCTACAAGCGCTTTCGCAGGCGGTTTCTCCCGTTGGGACACCCTTCCGCCCAACACAAGGGAAATAATGGTGAAACAATACATATCCGGATACATGGCAGGGATGAATCATGGCATATCCGAAGGGATCAGGAGTGTCATCAACTACACAAAAACCACCGGCGAAAATACCTATATCGACTCACAGCCAAATATATACGCTACCTGCAGCAACATAATCGGCAGCAACGTTGACAGGATTTATGACGACACGCTCGGATGGCAGCAGATTCAGGTCAGGGAAACAAAATATTACATCGATGAAATGACTAAATTTCTCAAGATGTACCCTGGTTGCAACAAAACGGATGTAGCGGATCTGATCGAAATTCTGACTCCCATCTGGCTGAATATTGAAAAGAAAAACAGTTACGAAGACGTCGGCCGGGGATGTTCGAAATAATCGGCAACTATTGATGTGAGAATCGGGTATGCCATGAAGATACGCAGCACTGTTATCATATCCGCCTGCTGTGCGGTATTGGCCTTTCTTGCCGGTGCATGGACCAGCTACCGGAGCTGCCATGGAAGCGGCAATGGCACCAGAAAGGTACTTTACTATGTGGATCCGATGCATCCATCCTACAAATCGGACAAACCCGGCATAGCCCCTGACTGCGGCATGCAGTTGGAGCCGGTGTATGCCGATGGCAACGGCACATCCTCTGCCAATCCGCTGCCGCCGGGAACAGTTCAGGTTACTCCGGAACAACTGCAAACCACCGGGATCAGGGTGGCGACAGTTGAGCGTGCCGGTGGCTATCAGCTCCTGCGCGTGCCGGGACGCATAGCTCCCGACGAGCGGCAAGTATACCGCATGACCGCTTCTGTCACCGGCTGGGTGCAGAGTATTGGAAAAGCCACCACCGGTGACACGGTCAGAAAAAACGAAACCTTGCTTACCTTCTATGCCCCTGATTTCCTGGCTGCAATCCAATCCTATATCTATGCTCTCGGTTCACTGGACCGCACCGTGGCCACCCAAGGCCAAAAACTGGCCAGCCAGTTGGAGGTCAACAATCTCAACCTGCACAACTACCGCTACACACTGCGCAACCTGGGAATGAGCGACCTGCAGATGGACGAAATCGCCAGGACCCGCCAGCCTACGGAGAATATCCGCGTTGTAGCTCCGGCCAATGGTTTGGTGCTGGCCCGTAACGTCTATCCCGGCTTGAAGTTTGATGGGGGTACCGAATTCTATCGAATCGCGGATATTTCAAAGGTCTGGGTGCTGGCGGACACCTACGGCGGCGAGGCCGACCAGTTGAAACCTGGCACCATGGTCAAGGTTTCCATCCCTAACAGGAACCGTACTTATTTGGCAAAGGTCAGCAGCGTGCCACCAATCTTTGACCAGAATAGCAGAACCTTGAAGGTGCGATTGGAACTCGACAATCCAGGGTTAATCCTGCGCCCGGACATGTTCGTCGATGTAGAATTGCCGATCCGAATGCCGTCCATGCTTTCCGTGCCGTCCGAAGCGGTGCTTGACTCAGGTCTGAGAAAAACGGTCTTCGTGGAAAAGGGCAAAGGGGTTTTCGAGCCCCGTGAAGTGCAGACCGGCAGGAGTTATAGCCAATGGGTGGAAATCACCTCCGGACTGAAAGCCGGCGAACGGATTGCAATTTCAGGCACATTTCTCCTTGATTCGGAAAGCCGCATGAAAACCGCCGCGGCAGGAATTGCCGGCACTCCCCGCCAGGACCCGGTCTGTGGCATGTACATAGACGAGACCAGGGCACAGGATGCTGGCCGGACTGTCGAAGTGGGCGGGATTACCAATTATTTTTGTTCCGAGGAATGCAAGCAGAAGTTCCTGAAGAACAATCGTGCCAAGGCAGCGGCGCAACCGCGTTCTGCGGCAGATGGCCGGGCAGTGCCGACCAAGCATCCGATGACGCATGATTCGGGTCGCCAGCATGATTGACCGCATTATCGAGTTCTCCGCGAAAAACTGCATACTGATACTGGTCCTTGCTTGCCTTGCCGCTCTATGGGGCTGGTGGTCAATGCATCATATTACGCTGGACGCCATTCCCGACCTCTCCGACACTCAGGTCATTATCTATTCCCGTTGGGACCGCAGCCCGGACATAATTGAGGATCAGGTCACCTATCCAATCATCTCCGCAATGGTAGGCGCCCCCAAAGTAAAAACAGTCCGCGGTTTCTCTGATTTTGGCTACTCCTATGTCTATGTGATATTTGAAGAAGGGACCGACATTTACTGGGCTCGCTCCAGAACCCTGGAATATCTCTCCGGCGTTCAGCAGCGCCTGCCGCAGGGCGTGCGTACGGAACTGGGGCCGGATGCCACCGGACTCGGCTGGATTTATCAATACGCATTGGTGGATACCACGGGCACTCGAAGTCTGGATGAGATCCGCTCCTACCAGGACTGGTATTTACGTTACTACCTCAAGGCGGTGCCGGGTGTAGCCGAAATTGCCCCCATTGGCGGCTTTGCCCGTCAGTACCAGGTTAATGTCGATCCGGTCCGGCTCCAGTCCTATGGACTTTCGATCAATAAGGTGGTCGAGGCGGTGCGGTCCGGCAATAGCGAAACCGGTGGCCGACTGGTTGAATTCGGCGGAACCGAATACATGGTACGTGGGCGCGGTTATGCCCGGACTTTGGAGGATTTCGGCAACATAGCGGTTTCGGTTAACGAAGGGGGCGGATCGCCTATCCGCGTAAAAGATTTGGGAACCGTAACGGTCGGACCTGATATCCGCCGTGGGGTAGCCGACCTGGACGGCAAGGGCGACGTGGTTTCTGGAATCGTGGTCATGAGGCAGGGAAGCAATGCCCTCCAGGTAATCGACCGGGTCAAGGCAAAGATCAAGGAGATTGAGCCGGGATTGCCGCAGGGAGTCAAGATCCTGCCGGTTTATGACCGCTCCGACCTTATCCGGCGGGCCATCGACAACCTTTCATCAACCCTGATAGAGGTCATCATCACCGTTATGCTGGTAATAGGGATCTTTCTCTGGCACCCTCCCAGCGTCCTGATTCCAGCAATTACCATTCCCCTGGCCGTGTTGATATCGTTCATTCCACTAAGGCTGATGGGAGTAAATGCCAACATAATGTCCCTGGGCGGTATTGCTATCGCCATCGGTGCACTGGTTGACGCCGCCATTGTAGTGGTTGAGCAAACCCACAAAAAGCTGGAGGCATGGGAGGCCAGAGGCCGAGTTGGTGATCAGAGAGCCATTGTGCTGTCGGCCATCAAGGAGGTGGGCGGACCCAGTTTCTTTGCCTTGCTGGTGATTGCGGTGTCATTCCTGCCGGTATTTGCTTTGGAGGCCCAGGAAGGCCGCCTCTTCAAACCGCTGGCATACACCAAGACCCTGTCCATGGCTGTGGCTGCGTTTCTGACCATCACGCTTGATCCGGCGCTCAGAGTCCTGTTGACCAATACCCGGCGGTTAGATTTCCGGCCCCGGCAGTTGTGCCTGTTTGTGAATTCCTTCACCTCAGCCCGATTCCGTTCCGAAATGGAGCACCCCATCAGCCGAATGCTGATTCGTATCTACGAACCTGTTGTCCGCTGGGTTCTTCCCCACAAATTTCTGGTACTGGGCCTGGCCTGCCTGGCCGTCTTCGCCACGATACCGGTAGCGATGCGGCTCGGCAGTGAGTTCATGCCGCCATTGGATGAGGGCAGTCTGCTCTACATGCCATCTACCATGCCGGGCATTTCGGTTGGTGAGGCCCAAAAACTGTTGCAGGTGACAGACCGGATCATCAGGAAATTTCCAGAAGTAGAACAGGTGCTGGGAAAGGCGGGCCGGGCAGAGACTTCCACCGATCCCGCCCCCTTGTCCATGCTGGAGACCGTCATTATCCTGAAGCCTCAGGAAAAGTGGCGCAGCGTGGAAACCTGGTATTCCGGTTGGGCACCGCAATGGCTTAAATCTGTTCTGCGGCGGGTCACACCCGACAGGTTATCGAGAGAAGATCTGGTAAGTCAGATGAATGAGGCGCTGAAGCTGCCGGGTGTCTCCAATGCCTGGACCATGCCGATCAAAGGCCGAATTGACATGCTGACCACCGGTATCCGCACTCCACTCGGCCTGAAAATCAGTGGTGCCAACCTGGTGGAAATCGAGCAAATCGGCGGCAAAATCGAAGGGATTTTACGCCCTCTGCATGGAACTCGCAGTGTCTTTGCCGAGAGAACAGGCGGCGGCTATTTTCTGGACATTTCGTGGGACAGGGACGAACTGGCCCGCTACGGTCTGACCATGGACGAAGCACAAGCAGTGGTGCAAAACGCCATCGGGGGCGACAACATAACCACATCCATTCAGGGGCGTGAACGTTACGAGGTGAATGTCCGCTATATGCGTGACTTTCGCGGGGATATTAATGCGTTGCGGCGTGTGTTGGTGCCGATAAAAGGTGGCGCCAGTCAGATTCCCCTTGGTGATCTCGCCGATGTCAGTGTTGTCAGCGGTCCTTCCATGATCCGCAACGAGGACGGATTGCTGACCGGTTACGTCTATGTCGATCTCGCCGATCGCGACCCTCAAGGATATATTGACGAGTCAACTCCGCTCATCAGAAAGAATGTCGAACTGCCCCCAGGGTATGCTGTTGCCTGGAGTGGCCAGTATGAGGCCATGCAGCGAGTTAAGGAGCGCTTGACCACCGTAGTGCCCATCACATTATTACTCATCATCGGACTGCTCTATCTCAACACCAGGTCGCTGACAAAAACAGCAATCGTCATGCTGGCCGTGCCTTTCTCGGCGGTCGGCGCCTTCCTTTTCCTCTGGCTACTTGGATATCATCTGAGTGTTGGCGTGTGGGTCGGACTGATTGCGTTGCTCGGCGTGGATGCGGAAACCGGGGTCTTCATGCTTCTCTACCTCGATCTGGCTTACGATGATGCTCGGCGGACCAAACTTATGAATAGCTTGTCAGGGCTAAGAGAGGCAATCGTGGAAGGTGCCGCTAAAAGGATCAGACCAAAGTTCATGACTACGGCGGCCATGTTTCTCGGATTAGTGCCAATCATGTGGTCTAACGGTAGCGGTTCGGATGTGATGAAACATATCGCGGCACCCATGATTGGCGGAATTTTTACCTCGTTTCTGTTGGAACTGCTTATTTACCCATGCATTTATGAAATCTGGCGCTGGCATCGGGATATCAAGCCGCAGTGTGAAAGGAGATACGAATGAAACACTTTCTGATACTTGCCCTGCTGCTAATAAATGTGTTGCCTGCCAGGGGAGCATTACTTACAGGCGATTCCGCTCCAAAAGTTAAGGTAAGAGACTTGAAAGGGGCGCAGTTCGTTGTCCCGGATTCATTACGCGGGAAAGTGTCAGTCATCCTTTTCTGGTCCGTCGGATGCAGTTCCTGTTTGGAAGAAATGCCGGCAATGGAAGCTCTTTATCGCGAGTACCAACGAAAGGGCCTTGCCATAGTGGCAGTAAATGTAGGGCAAACCAGGGAAATCGTTCGCGAGGCCATATCTGGGCGAGGCATCAGTTATCCCATTCTGCTCGACGCCGATAACAAAATGACCGAGAGCTACGATGTGGCAGGGGTCCCACGAACTGTGATACTTGACCGCAACGGTATTGTCCGTTTCAAGATCATAGGCAGCGTACCAGGCAGTAAGTTGAAAAAATTATTTCAAAGCCTGATGTGAATTTAGAAATCTAAAAACTGCCCGCAGCTACTTGTGCTGGCGTACAGTTCCTTCCTAGAGCAAGAGATGGAAATGGAATCCCTTCTACTTGTAAACCTGACCTGACCCCAATAGTTCCAATATTCGATTATCATAGAACTTTGACTACGATGGGCTGGCACATTTTGCTGTCCGCCATGTCGTGGCACTCAACAACTACACAAATAATCTGATCCGGTTGATTGCCTCCAATACCAAAATAAGCTATAATGCAGCTTTCAATATATATGCTGCTGTTGATGTGTAGATTACAATAAGGATAGTCACATGAAACTGAGGTGTTTGTTCATAGGTGGCAAGGTTTTGATCTGTCTCTTGCAGATCGGACTAGTATCGGCATTTGCCATAAGTGTTACAGTATCTCCCACAACTCTTTCTTTCGGGAGCCAGCCGCTGTACACAGCCAGTAATAGCCAATCGGTTACCATCACCAACTATCTCGGTTCAAGCATAAGCCTGAGCGGTCTGGCCATTTCCGGTGATTTCAGCAAAGTCAATTCCAGCACGTGCGGCACGTCCTTGAGTGCCAACAGCAGTTGCCACATCGACGTGGTGTTTATTCCCACCGCAACCGGCCAGAGAACGGGCAGCATCTCGATTACCGGAATATCCGCAAGCGTGAGCCTGTCGGGAGACGGCATAATCGACACCTCTGCCCCTACGGCAGTCCTCTCCGCTCTGACAACCATAACCAACAGCCAGGGGTTCACTCTCAACGGCAGCAGATCGTTCGATATTGGGGGCGGGACCATCGCCACCTACCGCTGGACCAGCCTGGACGCCTCTACCGCGAACATGTCGGTCAATGTACCGGTGCTGACTACGTCACCCACCTTTAATGTGGTTATTTTGCCTGACCAACCGCTGGCACTGGGGAGCCATGCGTTCCGACTGGAAGTGGTTGACACGTCGGGCAATGTGTCGGCACCGGCAACTGTTAACGTCACGGTGATCGACACCTCCGCCCCTACGGCCGTCCTCTCCGCTCCGACAACCATATCCAACAGCCAGGAGTTCACTCTCAACGGCAGCAGATCGTTCGATGTGGGGGGCGGGACCATCGCCACCTACCGTTGGACCAGCCTGGACGCCTCTACCGCGAACATGTCGCTCAATATGCCGGTGCTGACTACGTCACCCACCTTAAATGTGGTTATCTCGCCTGACCAACCGTTGCCACTGGGGAGTCATGCGTTCCGACTGGAAGTGGTTGACACGTCAGGTAACGTTTCCTCGCCGGCAACCGTGTCCGTCACTGCCGTGGATCAGTCAGCCCCTACCGCTGTTCTTTCCGCTCCTACTCTGGTCCCCTATGGGCAGGGCTTTATTCTTGACGGCAGAAAGTCGTTCGATGTGGGGGGCGGGACCATCGCCACCTACCGATGGACCAGCCTGGACACCGCCACAGGAAACATGGCGGTCAATGTGCCGGTTGACACCACCACACCCACCTTCACCGTGACTGTCGCACCGGATAATCCACCGGCATTGGGGAACCGCAGGTTCCAACTCCAAGTGGTCGACACGTCGGGTAATGTGTCCCTGCCAACAATTGTTTATGTCACTGTCGTGGATCTGGTTGCCCCCACGGCGGTGCTTTCCGCGCCACCAACAGTGCCAGCGAACCAGAACATTGTCCTCAGCGGCAGCAAGTCCTTTGACGCAGGCGGCGGAACAATCGCCACCTACCGCTGGACCAGTCTGGGTGCCGACGTCGGGAACATGGTGGCCAATGTTCCGGTTGATACCACGGCACCAACCTTCACGGTGACTGTCTCGCCGAATAACCTGCTGGCGCTGGGCAGCCACACCTTTCAACTCCAGGTGGTTGACACGTCGGGCAATGTCTCCCAGCCTGCGACAGTGAATGTCTCGGTGGTCGCACCGGTAACCAAGTACCTGTCGGTGGCCTTCTCGGGCACTGGGGGCACAACCATTACCAGTGCCCCGGCCGGCATCATCTGTCAGGCAGGCCTGCCGAACGACAACTGCAATGCCGCGTTCAACCTCGGCACCGCCGTCATGCTGACCGCCACCGCGGACGGTGTGTCGGAGCTTACCGGCTGGAGCAACGCCGATACTACGACCGGAAATCCGGTAAACGTTACCATGGATGGCGACAAGACGGTAACGGCCGTATTCGCACCGATCCAGGCCCCGGTCTTGATCTATGGTGCCCATGGATACCCATCGTTGGCACAGGCCCTTGCGGCAGTTACCGGCAATTGCACCATCATGATACAAAGTTCCTATAATGACAGTGCGGTGCAGTCATTGAATTTTAATAACGGTTTTAGGATTGAACTGGCGGGTGGCCGCAATGGCTCGTGGGATCCCGGCGCCGGCGTATCGAAGCTGAAGGGGGCCATGACCGTCAGCAGTGGTGAGGTGGTAGTTCAGGGCATTGCCTTAACGCCGTAGTCGGTGGCAGAGGACCCCGGCTGCATTGCCCGCTGAGGGTACGGCTTTTCTTTGGACAATACATTGGATGCTGCTGTTTAAGGTCGAATCGTCACATCATTCGCCCGCAGACTGCCCCCCTGTAGCAGGAGCTGCCCCTTCACCACCAGGGTCCCGGTGGTGGACGTGCCGTTTGTCACTGTCAGGCCGTTATTCAAGGTAGTCGGCTGATCGCTTTTGTCCAGATAGTTCACCTTCCAGCCACCGTTCAGGACAAATCCCTTATTCAGCGAAACAGCCCCATCGTATGGCACACCCAACAGCAGCAGTTCGTCGCCGGAGAATGCGATCCTGTCTGCGTCGGTCAGGGCATCGGCCAGGGTCGCGTAGGTCTTGTTATTGTAGGTTTTGTTCACCGCCAACGGTGCCTGGACCAGGGTTGCGGTTACGGTTTTATCCGTATCCATGGTGAAGCCGCATGCCCCGCTGCCGCTGCAATCGCCGTCCCACGAACCGAAGGTGGTGATGTCGTTGAGCGTCGCCGTGAGGGTAACGGGAGTGTTGTATGGATAGGTGGTCGTACAGGTTCCCGCGGTGCAGGAGATACCGACCGGATTGGTGCCCTGGGGGATGCTGGTGATTGTACCGCCACCGTTGCCCGATACGGAGACCGTCAGGGTGTAGGTATAATTTTCCATCATTGCCGGGATTTCCGTTGCTGACAGCGCCTGGTTGTACCACAGCAGTTCATCAAGCTGGCCGTAGAACGGCACCTCGCTTCCCTGACTGATCCTGCCGGGGTTATAGCCAAAATACAGTTTGCCGGTACTATTCGCCACATTCACGCTGGCGGCAAGGTTTGCGTCCAGCACACCATTAAGATAGATCTTCAGGGCCGCGCCGTCATAGCTGGCCACAACATGGGTCCAGACACCGGTCTGCAGGGCAGTGGCCGATCTCACCTCCGCACTGGCGCTTGTGCCAAGCAGGTAGTAGTGCACCTTGCCATCCGAATCGATGCTAACCAGCTTATCTTCGTTTCCATCCGTCCACTTGTTTATAAGATAGAATGACTTGCCGCTAGCCGGCTTCTCGGCAAGCTTGACCCAGAAGGCAACGGTATGGGCGCCGGAAATATTCAATGACGATGAATGCGGTACCGAGATATTCTGCGCAGGACTGTTAAACGCCTGTCCGGCCTTACCAGGTGCAAATGCATTATCACATACGATACTCAGTACCCCTTGTTTCACATGCCCCGGGTACGGATCACCGCAATTGGTGTTGCTATAGGTGACGCTGCAACTTGATGAGCCGATCTCACAACTACCGCAGTTTACCCAGTAGGGACTCGCCCCGTAAACCGACGTAAATGACGTTATGGTAGACTCTGCGCCGCACGATAAAATTGCGGTTTGATTTTCCGCCACAGTCATCGACTGTTTGTTGTTGATCTGGCCATCATTGCCATTCAAGGTGTCATTGGCATTATTCTCCGCCTGCCACCAGGATACCAGTCCAAGCCCGTTGACATTGATAATGGGATCACCCGCTGCTGCCGTTGTGACGTTAAATACGCCGGATACGGCGCCGATCGTGAGTGTTGTGGAGGTCTGGGTGGCGGCGGTGGCGGACGATGTCAGCCGCACACTGACCTGACTGTTGACAGCGATGGTGCCTGAGATGTTTGTCCAGTCGCCCCAGGTGGCACCGTTGTCGGTTGAAACTGAATAGTCACCACCGGTTATCGAGATCACCGTGGGGGCGGTAATACCGGTCACGGTGACCGGGTTTGAGACAATTGCCGCATTCAGCGGCATGCCGGTTTTGGCGGTAAAACTAAAGGCATCAGGCACCATATTGGCGAGCAGACTGACCTCGCTTGCCGACAACGTCTGGTTGTACCACCCCACTTCATCAAGCTGGCCAGTGAAAGGCTCTTCAAAGCCCTCACTTGCCCTTAGGGGGTTGTAGCCCAAACATAAGGGACCGGTACTGTCCCCAACATCCTGGTTGGCTGCAACGCTTGCATCCAGAACACCGTTAAGATAGATCTTCATGTCCGTGCCGTCATAGGTAGCCACAACATGGGTCCAGACATTGGTCTGCACGGCTGTGGCCGATGTCACCCCCGCACTGGCGCTTGTGCCATACAGAATATAGTGCACCTTGCCGTCCGAATCGATGGTTACCCGCTTGTCTTCGAGCCCACCCGTCCACTTGTTGACGAGATAGAACGACTTGCCGGAGGCTGGGTACGCGGCTGGCTTGACCCAGAAGGCAACGGCATGGGTGCCGAAAATATCCAATGTTGAAGAACTCGGTATCGCGACATACTGGCCAGTACCGTCAAAGCTGAACGCCTGCCCGAGCTTGCCGGGCGCAAACATGCTGCCGCACACGATAGCCAGTTTGCCTTGCTTCGCCTGAAGCGGGTACGGATCACTACAGGCGATGTTGTTGTAGGCGACACTGCAGCTGGATGAGCCAATCTCGCAACTGCCACAGTTTACCCAGTTTGGATCAGCCCCGTAAACCGAGGTAAATGATGTTATGGTAGACCCTGCGCTGCACAATGCGGTTGCGGTTTGATTCTCCGCAACAGTTGCCGTTATCGTGTTGCTGGTGATGCCGTTATTGTTGCCTGCGCTGTCAGTGGCGTCGTTCTCCCCCTTCCACCAGGATACAGGTGGACTGCCCCCTATCCCGCTCAAGGATATGTCTATGTTCGTCATTTTTGCGTCGTTGGAACCAAAATGCAGGGTAGTTGATTTTGTTCCGCCTGATGTGGGACTGAAGGCAACAGAGACCGTACAACTGGCGCCAATCCCCAGTGTTTTCGAACCACTGCAGGTACCGTTGCTTCCGTCACCTGTGTCCAGGACAAACATGCCGCTGTCACCACCGGTAACCGCGATATTGCCGAGCAGCAGATCACCCGCAGCTCCATTGTTGCTGATGGTAAAAACCTGGCTGGCTGATGTTGTGTTGGTTGTCACTCTACCAAAATCCTTGATGGTGGGGGCAACAGAAACAGCCGACTGAACCCACACCCCGTAGCGGACAGGCCAGACAGCCAGTTCATTGAGGTAATACATACTGGTCACTGAGGGATTAGGCCCCATCCAGATAGCGAAGAAGTCGTATGTGTAGTCAGGGTTAACACTGGACGTCCAGTAATACGCCAACGCTAAGACACTGTTGTTGAAAACTCCTGTTGCATTAAGGGTAACGCTGGGGGTGCTGCTGATAGAGGACAGTGTCTGCAGTTCCTCTTTGGTTGGTTGGTGCCAGTTACCGCGAATTGAACCATCGGTCAGCCCGCAGGCTCCTGACTCGAGATACTGGCTCCAGGTCCGGGCACTGTACCAAGGAAGAGTATCACCATTTTTTGCAACTCCGCCTAGCGTTGCTTTGCAGTTGGCATTTTTCAGCCACCGCAGTTGGCTTGTGGTATCGAGTACCGTACCGTCACCCAAATCAACAAAGCGCTCTAACGACCAGGCAGTACCGCTGTTAAAGATCAGCACCGCGAATAAAATCATTACAAACCGGTAAATAGGTCGCATAAACGGAGCCCTCCGCTGTTGATGTCACCCAGTTTCATCTTCTATTTCAAGATCTTGAGCGAAAAAGATGCGTATATATAGATACACCTTTCCGGCCCGGCTTGTCTGTCGTGGCTTGGGTGGTTTTTATGTAGGGGCTGTGTAGGGGATTTTACGGACAGGGATAAGAGGAGAGCGGGAGGTCTTGGGTAGAAGGCGACACGCTAGCGTTATGGCCTGAACGTGACGGCATAACGGCGCAACGCCTTCATGCCGTCAAGCTTCAGTTTTTCAATAATCCGGCTGTAATAGGTCTCAACAGTGCGCACGCTGATGCCGAACACGGCGGCGATATCGCCGGTTGCTTCGCCATTGCCGAGTCGTTGCAGGACCTGTTGCTCACGTTCGCTCAGCACAGCGGCATGTTCCGTTTCCGCACCTGTCAGCACGCGGCTGGCAAGACTCTGGGCAGAGCAGGGACTGACGTAACGCCTTCCATCCAGGACAGCAGCCACCGCATCCAGCAGCACATCCGTCGACTCGCGCTTGGCAACATAGCCCAGTGCCCCGGCAGTGAAGGCGCGTTCGATGCTGTCCGGATCTTCGTGCATGGAATAGACCAGCGTTGCCACACCCTGTTGCCGGATAGCCGGGATCAGGGTCAGGCCGCTCTCCTGGCCAAGCGTTATATCCAGCAGCGCCAGGTCAGGCGTGTTCTTTTCCAGGAAAGAGCGCACCGTAGCGCAACTGTCCGCCTCGCCGCAGATCCGATACCCTTCTTCCTCCAGCACCAGGGTCACCCCCTGCCTGACAGCGGGATGATCGTCGATCAGCATAATTCCGGCACAGCTTCCTTTGTCACTCGTCATGGTGTTGCTCCTTTATCACGTCGCAGGCAACCCGGCAGACAACAGCGGTGCCGCCGCTTTCGCCATCGAAAATCTGCAGATCGCCGTCGATTATCCGTGCCCGATGCTGCATGATCCCGGTACCGAGGCCACCCGGAGATTGTGCTTCAGCGCTCCGCCCGACCCCGTTATCGCGCACCTCCAAGACGATGCCGTTGCCGCAGCAATCAAAGCCCACCTGTATCATACCGGCCTGGGCATGCTTGAGCGCATTGGTAAGAGCCTCCTGGGCGATCCTGTGCAACTGAATGATATGCCTGCTGGTGCAGTTTTCACAGCGCTGTTGCCGGCTGAACTCGATCGGGATGCCGCTCGACTCCGACAACCGGCGCGCCAGTTCCTGCAGCGAGGGAATGGCGCCGACCGGGTCAAGCTCAACCGGCCAGAGCCCGCGGGACAGGCTATAGGCATGATTCACCGCGTCATCCAGCAGCGTTGCTATCCTGGTCAGTTCGGGCTCGGCCCCGCCCGCTGCCGCCTGCTTCCGCTTGAGCACGGAGAAGCGCAGCCGCGCAGCCGTCAATTGCTGACACAAGCCATCGTGCAGATCGTGGCTGATGCGTCTCCGTTCATCCTCACTGATATTGACAATTTCATGCTCGAGCCTGTTTCGTTCGAGCATCTCTGCCTCCTTTTCCCGCCGCATGATCGTGATACGGTCGGCCAGGGCAAAAGAGGTGAGCATCACCTCAAGAATCGAGCCGATCTGCAGGCCGAAGTTGGTCAGCAGGCTCGTGGGAAGCAGATTGTTTGCTGCAAATACAAAAGAACTTATGCCCAGCACACGAAAGCTGCGGGCTGCCACATAATAACGGGCCGGATGATACCCTCTGCGGAAACATACCACCCCGGCAGTCAGGCCAAAGATGGATGCAATGCCCGCAGCAGTGCCTATGACGCGTTTCCAGATATCCGGGGGAACGACAAAAAAAGCGGGGATGAACAGGACCGCCACACACAGTAAGATTTTGAAGATGCGGTCAATGAGGGGGGCATTGCGGGCGGTATCCAGAAAGTTCCGGCTGAATAGCAACCCGGCCAGAAGCGCCAGTGCGGTATTCAAAGGAGCATACGTGTTGATCACCGGCCTGTTGCCGCTGACGAACTCGATCAGAAAACCATTGGAGAAGAAAACGAACAGGGCGAAACAAAAGATATCGAGGATATAGAACAGATAGTTCCTGTCGCGCAGGGAGAGAAAAACAAACAGGTTATAGACGAACATCACCATCATGGCCCCGAAATAGCAGCCATGCACCAGGCTCCTGCGGCTGTCCATCTGCGCAAACGCCTCGGGAGTCCAAAGCGTTAACGGCAACAATAGCCGCCCGTTGGCCTCAATCCGCAGGTAGAAGGTCTTGCCGGTACCGCCAATGGAAACGGGGAAGACGGGATTGCGGTGCTGAAACTTCCGGATGCTCATGGGCCGCATGGCGCCGGCCTGCATCCGTTCAAATCCGCCACCTGCGGCCGGGGCGTAAAAATCGAGGTAATTCGCGAGCGGGAAATTCAGCTCCAGCAGCCACCGATTTTCCGTGGCCGCCTCATTGTCGATGGTAAACCTGACCCAGTAGACCTGTGAGGTATAGCCGAAGTGCGGAACCAGCCGCGGATCGGGCCTGAACAGCGCGGCCGAGGCAGGAGCGCTCACCTCCGTGATCGTCAATTGCCCTGTTTTGTCTTCCAGGATGTCGAGATGACCGGCCAGCGGATATGATGCGGTAGTTGCGTGGAGGATGAGGGGAGGGGAGGCCGCCGTGGATGCAAAGGGCGCGCAGAGAAGGAGGGAAAACAGGAAAAGACCCGTAACAACCGTCAGCCATAAATTATGTGCCTTTTCCATAAACATGGCTGTCATGTTAATTAAATGCAGCCGTCAAAGCAAGTGCCCATTAATTACATGGTTGCCGGCGTAAACTTTTAACCATATGCCAAACCTGGCAGGACAACAAAAGGGTGATCTCCGGCCGATCGGCCAAGAGAGTTTAGATTAAGTAGTTTTTTTGCCCCCAGCGCGTGCTTTAATAATTATTTCGACCGACGTCACAAAGCGCACCGGAGCGTAGCGACGACCGCGTGTCGTTGCAAGCTGGAATCACGGTCGATACAAATCATTAAGAAAAAATAGGTGGGTATCCGTGTTGAATAGTATCGGATCATTTACGGCGATCTCTTTGATACCCGCAACCTCAAACAATTTACCAAATAATGGTATTTTAACTAGGTTAATGTTTCTCTTTTTATACTTGACCCCATTATCTAAATCTTCAGCCCACTCTAAACATACTTTGTTGATGTCTTTAAAAAGTTTATTATAAATAATAGCTTTTTTTCGAGGAGTAAGCTCTCTTAACTCAAGGTCCAATGAGTTACAATATTCTCTGAACTTTATGGCGTTCTTCGATCTTCTGATTTCATTGATAGCTGTAATAATAGGAAGGCCATTCTTTCTTGCAAAATAAAAAACATGCTCAACTAAAGGTGGCACGGTTATATCGATATTAGCGATGTTGCCACTATCTGAAGATAATATTTGGTTATCAAAACTATTTATTATTTCTTTTGCAGAGCAGTTGAGAATCGATCTGACATTCTTGCCTATGACTTCGTACCTTGTCGGATGCGGTGAGAAGTAACAATTAAGTTTTTCAGCTATTTTGATATAATGTTCTCCTCTTTTAGCAATGTCACCACCTTCTGGCAGTTGCCATTGCTGCAGGCTATAACTGTATGAAGGATATAGCAATTGACTTTCAAAAAAGTCGAAGACATCTTCAAATTGATTGCATAATTTATTAAGACCATAATATTCGATGCCATTCTTATCGACTTTTATTTGCTCACAAATTATCAAGTTCTCCACCAAGTGGTGTACCTGCTTGAATGCGGTCGCATCAAAGTTATCAGGCATGTGACGAAATAGTTCCTGGAATGCATAAACAGTGTAAATATCAGAAATAACTACTGGCATTCTTTTGCCTCCATTGCTGATTTTCAACGTCACAAGCTTAATCGGCTGGTTCACCAGCGGCCACGCTACCCGGCGAGATCCAGGAGCTGGCGGACAGTACGCCAGTTACGGTCGGTCATCGGCACCCCGAGAAACTTCTCGGCGCCGGCCGCCAACTTAGACCGGCCGACCCCTTCGGGGGCATACAGATAAAACACGCCGTCACCCAGGTGGAAGCGCTCGCTCTCCCGCCGTAGGGCGGATAGTTTTGCCAGATCGGGAGAAACGGGACGGGTGGCGAGAAAGCCGAGATGCAGCGTACTCGGTTCTGCTTCGGCCTCGGGGAAGGGATTTTCGGCCAGCGCCTTCTCCAGCATCTCTCTACCGAGGACAAGGATGACGGGCTCGAAGCCGCGGCGAACGCCGATTGCCTTGGCCAGTTGTCGGGAGAAGTGGCTTGGATCGGCCGCCGCAAGGCTGAAGACCGCATTGCCGCTTTGCAGCAAGGTCTTCACCGCTTGTGCTCCAAGCTCCTCCATGATGGCAACGAGTTCTTTCATCGGCAGCACATTCCTGCCGCCGACGTTGATCCCGCGAAACAGGGCAATGTAGGTATGCATTGGCTCACCTAACGTGTAAGAGGCGCTCGTATCGATTCAGATTTCCATGCAGATTTTGCCGAAGTGCGCACCACTCCCCTCGTAACGAAACGCCTCCATCAAGTCTTGCAGAGGAAAGGTCTTATCGATAACCGGCTTCATGGTATTGGCATCCAATGCGCGTATCATCTCAATCTGTTGCTGGCGGTTTCCCACTTGTACACCCTGAAGCCTCGCTTGCCGAGTCAACAGCGCCACAGTCGGAACCGGACCGGCGAAACCCGTCAATACACCGATGAACGCGATATGCCCGCCGATGCGGCAGGCGTTGATCGATTGTGGCAGAGTGTCCGGCCCGCCCACCTCGATGACATGATCAACACCACGCCCGTTGGTCAGGCTCAAAACCTGGTCTGCCCAGTTTGGATATTGTTTGTAGTTGATCGTATGGTCGGCGCCAAGAGCACGGGCGCGTGCCAGTTTTTCATCAGATGACGAAGTGACAATCGTCACGGCACCCATCATTTTTGCAAATTGGAGAGCGAAGATCGACACCCCGCCCGTACCCAACATCAATACCGTCTCGCCGGCTTTCAAGTGGCCATCATTAACAAGCGTGCGCCACGCCGTAAGACCGGCGGTGGTTAACGTGGCCGCTTCGGTATGGCTGCAATTCTTAGGCGCGTGGGTGAACCAATGTGCCGGTCGCACTACTCTCTCCCGGGCATAACCGTCCAATCTGTCACCGGGTACCGTGGCAATTACGGATGACTTGGCTTCGCCGTTTTGCCAGTCGGGGAAAAAACAGGAGACGACGTGATCGCCCACGGCAAACTCGCTGACACCCTCGCCGATGCTTTCGACGATTCCAGCTCCATCGGACAACGGAATGAGTCCGTCTGCGGTGGGAATCTTGCCAAGTGCAACCAGATAATCATGGTAGTTCAGAGAACTGGCATGTAGCCGCACCAGAATTTCACCCTTCTGCGGCGTACCCGGCTCGTCCATTTCGACCAGCGTCAGTCGTTCGAGCCCACCGGACCCTTTAAGTTTTATCGCTTTCATAAGGTGCTCCTCCCTTGGCAATGGTTACCCGATTGGATATTCGTCATTAGTATTTGACTTCTTGACTGAAAGTAGATCTTGCTGTACAGTAATACTGTACATATAAAGGGGGCACAGATATGCTACAAACAACCTATACCAATGCTAGAGCTAATTTCGCTGGACTCTGTGACGAGGTAATAGAAAATCGAGAGATTGTTCTCATACGTCGCCGCAATGGAAGCAATGTAGCTATGATTGCTGCTGATGAACTACAAAGTTTGGTGGAAAGCTCTTACTTGATGCGTTCCCCCAAAAATGCCGAAAGGCTTCTTTCTGCGCTGGAACGTGCCCTGAAGGGGGGTGGCACAGCATCTTCAGTGAAATCGCTTCGTTCCGAGGTTGGTCTTGAAGACTAAACAACGGGACGCTGTTTTTCAACCAGAGTTCCGTGAAGACTTGCGTCATTGGGTGGAGACTGACCGAAAAGTCGCGTTGCGGGCTTTTGATTTGATAGAAGCAATCATGCGCGATCCCTTTACTGGCATCGGCAAGCCCGAACCGCTCAAATACCTTTCATCAGGAACTTGGTCGAGACGCCTCACACAAGAGCATAGAATTGTCTATCTTGTTCGTGATTACAGAATCGATTTTCTTCAGGCACGGTATCATTATTGATCTTCAACATTTGTCTGTTTTTCTTCAATTCTGCACATTTTTCGAATTATTTTTCTGTGTGTTTATCGCTCCAAGCAGCGCTCCCACAACAATTCCAAAAGCTCCGATTACCATCATTCCCAGCCCCGAAACTGGATTGATATTATTGTTGAGCCAAGCCCACAGATAGCTCACTGAGAAGAAAGACACTCCTCCGAATATCCCGCCGATTATCATTCGGATGTAAATTTTTCTGTGTCCACTTTTGGGGCTGAACGAGGGATATCCTTTGCAGAGGATGAAAACGGTTAATACTGTTATTGCTGCAAGCATTATCAACGCATTTGAATCATTCATATTCTTCTTTCCGTCCAACGGGGCGGGCCTTGACCCGCACTGGGGCGTCTCTCAGCCCCGGTCGGCGTCTAAGGGCCTGGTTGGATCGTCTTCAAATATTACACCAGTGTCCTTTCCCGTCTTTGATGAAATCAAGTGATAAACACCGGGATACCTTTGGTCTTGCCGTCGCGCATAAGGGCTGGGTATCTTGTGGAATTCCACGTGACAATTCAACCCTTCCAATTCAATCAAACAAAAATTACCAGGAGCATCAGGTGGGATACGTGAAAAAAGTGAATTCATCGAGATGGCAGAGGTATTGACTAAGTGAACTCCCTTGTAGGTTGTGTGCTTCGGTTGGTGGCGGTGTCCAAACACGTAGAGTAGAGGGAAGAAAGACGGGGCATAAAGTCGATCGTGAGTTACCAACACAAGGTCTTCGACATCAATTTGATGAATTGAAATATAGGTGCTCAATTCCTCTAAAATTAGGGCCTTACAGTAAGACTCATAGGTGCCGAATTTTCGCTTATTGTGACGGCGGTTGCTTTGGTAGGTGGCATAAGAATCATTGAGGGTTGGATGGCCTTTGTATCCATTCGCCGCGCTTCCGCTATAACCCAAAAATATCCACTCGCCAATCCTTTGATGTTTCAGATGAATGTGGGTGGCCTGTTTATGAAGGCACTCCTCGTAGGAAAAACTGTCCCAGTTGCCCATCACATAATAAATAGGTTTGCAAAAAGCTGCGAGTTTCCGAAGAATAGTTATTGCCTCTTTTCGTCCTCCTAAATCTCCTGCAATGAGAACCACATCAAAATTCAGCTTTGGCAATTGGTCAACAAAAACATCAAACGCCTCAAGTTCACCGTGGATGTCAGAAATGGACACGATACGCAAAGGTTATCTCCTGAGGAGGTGGGTGAGTCTTGGCAGTTTCCATTCGCGGCCTCTGCCGAAAAGGTAAGAAAGCGCCAATTTCCCTGCAATTAGATTTTATCCATCTGTTCAACCCTTTATTGATGTGCCACCGCTCAACCTGCCATTTGGAACATGTTCTTTGATATTTACGTAACATACTGAAAATTATAGAACATAAACATTGTATAACATGCCTTTGGGGCAGATCAGCGTAAATCCGCTCAATATCCACTTTGTCACTTATCCGAATTCTATAACGCCAAAAATATACGCCCGCTAATGTCAGTCGTCAAAGCCGATTACCATGCAGCTCATTCCAAAGTCTTTGTTTATCGCCTATATTGCACACCTGAAAACAAGAAATATCCCCCATAATCCATTTACCGAATACCCACATTGCCAAATGCATTTAATTGTCTCGCGGACTTTCTTCTTGCGGAGGGAAAGAAAAGACAAACACCTCCCTATTCCAACATTCGTGCCATAATTAGCAGAAACCCATGGAATGGACGTTTGCAGGGTACGACAGACCAAGTGGCGGCGAGTGAGCGGATTTTGGGTTGTTTTGCGGGTGTTAGAATGTAAAGGAACTTTACACATGCGGGAGAAAGTTCCGCAACAGGCTGTTATGACAGGGTTAATTGAAACGTAAAGTTTCTTTACACTATTTTTAATGTTACCCGCAAACCCGTGCTGCATGGGGATTTGCGGCAGTGTAAAGAAACTTTACGTCTTGTCGGCACGGGGTGGTGTGCGGGGTAAAATCCGGTCGTTTCGGGAGGTGGCCGGGGCCGGGTGCCAGCTGACGAGGCGGTGGAGCGGCACTGGCCTTCTTGACGCAAAAAGCCCCTCTCTGGAGGGGCTTTCGGTTTCTCCTCTTAAACTGAAAGAGGGAATATGATCACATGCATCTGGATTCTTAGAAAATCTCCTTGAAGAACAGCTTCATGGCTTCCCACGAACGCTTGTCAGCCTTCTCGTTGTAGGCGGCACCCTTGCTGTTGTCGGTGCCGTTGTCCGGATTGGTGAAGCCGTGCACAGCGCCGCCGTAGATATTCATCTGCCAGTCTACTCCGGCCTTGCGCATCTCATCCTGAAAGGCGGCCACCTCGTCGGCCTTTACATAGGGGTCGTCGGCGCCGTGCAGCGCCAGGACCTTACCCTTGATGTTCCTGGCATCCTGCGGCGTCGGCGTGGCCAAGCCGCCATGGAAGCTGACCGTACCCTTCACGTCGGCGCCGTCCCGCGCCAGTTCCAGCACGACGGTGCCGCCGAAGCAGTACCCGATGGCAGCCAGGCGGTGCGGGTCAACGTACTTCCGAGTCTTCAGTATATCCAAGCCGGCCCTGGCCCTGGCTCGCATCAGGGGACGGTCGTCTTTGTAAATCGCGGCTGTCTTGGCGGCCTCAGCCGGGGTAGAAGGCCGGACGCCCTTGCCGTAGATGTCGGCGGCAAAGGCCACGTAGCCGAGACGGGCCAGCATCTCGGCCCGCCTTTTCACATAGGGGCCGAGCCCGGTCCATTCGTGTACCACCAGGATGCCGGGCCGTTTGACGGTCTTGGTGTCATCCCAGGCCAGATAGCCTTCCAGAACCGTGTCGCCCTGTTTGTATTCGATAACCTTGGTCTTGACGGCGGCTTCGGCGTTGACGGACAGCGCCAGGGCCGCCAGCATCAGGATCATCTGCTTCATGACGAACCTCCTTGGTCGATATAGTGATCGGATCGTTATTTCTTGATCACATTATATCACGATCGGTCCCAAGGATGGCTTCAGGGGCCTATGCTTTGCTGATTTTAAGGAAGTTTTCGAGGATGTCCATGCCGCCGGTGGTGAGGATCGATTCGGGATGGAACTGCACCCCCCAGATGGGGAGGTCGCGGTGGCGCAGTCCCATGATTTCGCCGTTGTCCACCCAGGCGGTGACCTCCAGGCAGGCTGGCAGGCTGGAACGCTCCACCACCAGAGAGTGGTAACGGGTGGCATCGAAGGGGTTGGGGAGGCCGGCAAAGAGCTCTTTGCCGTCGTGATGGATGGGGGAGGTCTTGCCGTGCATCAGGGAGACGCTGCGTACCACATTGCCCCCAAAGGCGGCGCCGATGGATTGATGGCCGAGGCAGACGCCCAGGATGGGTATCTGGCCGGCAAAGTGCTTGATAGCAGCGACGGAGATGCCGGCTTCCTCTGGGGAGCAGGGGCCCGGGGAGATTACCAGGCGCTGGGGGGCCAGGGCCTCGATTTCTTCCAGGGTGATCCGGTCGTTGCGGTGTACCTGCACATCCTGGCCCAGTTGCCCGAAGTACTGGACGATGTTGAAGGTGAAGGAGTCGTAGTTGTCGATCATCAGGAGCATTTATTCGAGCCCTTTCTCGGCCAGTTCAATGGCCTTCATCACCGCCATCCCCTTGTTGACAGTTTCCTGCCATTCGGAAGCCGGATCCGAGTCGGCCACGATGCCGGCCCCTGCCTGGAGATGCACTTTGCCGTTCTTGATGACCAGGGTGCGGATCGTGATGCAGAGGTCCATGTTGCCGGAAAAGGAGAAGTAACCCACTGCCCCGCCGTAGACCTCGCGTTTCACCGGTTCCAGCTCATCGATGATCTCCATGGCCCTGACTTTGGGTGCTCCGGAGAGCGTACCGGCCGGGAAGGTGGCCCGCACCAGGTCAAAGGCATCACGGCTGCCAGCCAGCTCGCCCTGCACATTTGATACGATGTGCATGACATGGGAATAGCGCTCGATGGTCATCAGTTCCGACACCTTTACCGTGCCGGTGTCGCAGACCCGTCCCAGATCATTTCTCCCCAGATCCACCAACATGACATGTTCGGCCCGCTCTTTGGGATCTGCCAGCAACTCCTCGGCCAACCTGGCGTCATCCTCGGCCGTTGCTCCACGGGGCCGGGTGCCGGCAATGGGCCGCAACTCGGCATGTTGCCCCTCCTTGCGCACCATGACCTCGGGCGAGGCACCGGCTATGACAGTATCTTCCAGGCGCAGGAAGAACATGTACGGGGAGGGGTTGAGGGTGCGCAGCACCCGATAGATATCGAGGGGGTCGGCAGACAGTTCGCCGCTGAAGCGCTGGGACAGCACTACCTGGATGATGTCGCCGGAACGGACGTATTCCTTGGCTTTTTCAACGGACGCTTCAAAGTCATTGCGTTCCACATTGGAGCGGAGCTTTACCTGCATTTTAGAGGAAGGGGAGGTGCCGTTGGGGAGTGGTGAGCGCAGCCGGCGGATAATGGTTTCGATCTTCCGGGTCGCCTCGGCATAGGCCTCTTCCGGTGTGGTGCCGCTGTCCAGGTGGGCGTTGGAGACAACCTTTATCTTCTGGCGCATGCTGTCAAAAATGACAATGGTATCGGTGATCAGGAAATAAGCATCATAGGCGTCCAACAGCGCCGGTTTGTCCGAAGGCAGATGCTCGAAGTGACGTACCATGTCGTAACCCAGGTAGCCCACGGCACCGCCGAAGAAGCGGGGCAGGCCATCCACCTCCACCGGGGTGAAGCGTGCCAGGATATCACGGACACAGTTCAGCGGGTCTTCGCTGGTCAGCGTGGTGGTCGCGCCATCTTCAATGATTTCGACAATTTTCCCCTTGGAGCGGACGATCAAGGACGGACTTGAACCAAGAAAGCTGTAGCGGCCCCACTTTTCGCCCCCCTCGATGCTCTCCAGAAGGAAGGAAAATTGGCCGTCATCCAGTTTTTTGAAAGCCGTGACCGGGGTGTCCATATCCGCCATGATTTCACGGTAAACCGGGATGAGGTTGCCAAGGCGGCACAGCTGGCGGAAGGTGTCGATATGAGGGGAAAACATTCTGACTCCGGTAAAACTGCAAGGTTAGAATGAAAAAAGCTAGCACAGCTGCCGATGCGTGTCAAGTTCAGCGGATTCGGACTGTTTTTAGGTGTTTAACCGATTTTGCCGCTTCCATTTATATGGTTTCATTGATATAGTCGATAAAACATAACCTCAAGGGGCATGGCCATGAAACAGACCAACATACTGCTGGAAAGTGACACCAACGAACTGGAAATAGTGGAGTTCAGGATTGACGAGGTCGATTGGCATGGCAATGTCGTGCCGTGTCACTATGGTGTCAACGTTGCCAAGGTTCGCGAGATTATCCGCTTGCCGCAGTTGTCCAAGGTGGTCAATGCCAAGGCGGGCGTTGAAGGGATGATCAAGCTGCGCGACAAGGTCATAACCATCATCAACCTGGCCAAGGTGCTCGGTAAGGACACCGGCGATCTGAAGGCGGACCGGGTTGTTGTCCTTGAGTTCAACAACTTGATGGTTGGGGTCCTGGTTCACTCTGTCTCACGCATTTACAGGATTTCCTGGAAGAACGTCGAGCCGCCTTCAAAATCCGTGCATAGCGAGCAGGTGACCGGATTGGTCAAGATGGACGACCGCATCATCCTGGTACTGGATTTCGAGAAGATTGTCGCCGAACTCTGCTCGGAGAGCGCCCTCAAACCCATCGCAGATGTTACCCAACTGGAAGGGGCCGCGGAATGTGACGCCCGTGCATCGAGGACCATACTGGTGGCCGATGACTCGCCATTTATCCGTTCGACCATGTGCAGCGCCCTGCGCGGCGCCGGTTATGTGGTGGAAGAGGCGGAGAACGGTGCCCAGGCGTGGGACATCATACAGGGCAAGCTCAATCGCTGCATGCAGGAAGGTCAACCGTTCAAGGCATACGCCAACCTCCTGATAACGGATGTGGAGATGCCGCAGATGGACGGCCTGCACCTGACTTCGCTGGTGCGCCGCGAAGAAACTCTCAAGGATCTGCCGGTGGTGATCTTTTCCTCGCTGGCATCGGACGACAACAAGCGCAAGTGGATGGGGCTGGGCGCCAGCCACATTCTCACCAAGCCGGACCTGCCACATCTTGTCAAGGTCGCGGATGAGTTGACTGCCGATTGAATTGCGCTTGACATCACAGCATCGTCTGTGCTTAAGTAGGCACCCATGGAACTAAACCGCTTTTTTAACGCTTATTACTTTTTCTTCTGGTTCGGCTTTTATTTCAGGCCGTCTGCCCGGGTAGAGGTGTAAGCGCATTTAAGCGACCAAATCACACACCACAAAGCCGGGGCGGACGGAAGTCCACCCGGCTTTTTTGTTGCCACAGCACCTGTGGCGGCCAGGCCGGGGGGAAACCTACCGGCCTTTTATTTGTGGGAAAGGAGCAGGGTATGATAATAGTTATGAAGGCAGGCGCGGCAAAGAAGGATCGTGATGAGGTGCTAAGACGCATCAGGGAACTGGGTTACAAGCCGCACGTAATCCATGGGGCAACAAGGGATGTGATCGGTGCGGTAGGTGACGAGCGCGGCAAGGCGGTCTTGCAATCCCTGGAATCCCTGCACGGCGTCGAGAATGTACTGCCGATCCTGCAGCCCTATAAGCTGGCATCCAAGGAAGTCAAAAAGGAGTCGAGTCTGGTGCGGATCAGCGACGACGTGGTAATAGGTGGCAACCGGGTGATTATGATGGCAGGGCCATGCTCGGTGGAGAATGAACAGCAGATCATAGAAAGTGCCATTGCCGTGAAAAAGGCCGGTGCCCATGTCTTGCGGGGAGGCGCCTTCAAGCCGCGCACATCGCCCTATTCATTCCAGGGCTTGGAAGAAGAGGGTTTGAAACTTCTGGCCAAGGCGCGGGAGCTTACTGGGCTGCCGATAGTCACCGAAGTCATTAATCCGGAAACAGCCGACCTGGTGGCCGACTACGCGGACATCCTGCAGATCGGCGCACGAAACTCGCAGAACTTTGCTCTGTTGAAGAAGGTTGGGCAGATCGGCAAACCGGTTTTACTCAAGCGTGGTATGTCGATGACGATCCAGGAGTTCCTGATGAGTGCCGAGTATATCATGAGCGAGGGAAACCAGTCGGTCATCCTGTGCGAGCGCGGCATACGCACCTTTGAAACCGCTACCCGCAATACGCTGGACCTGTCGGCAGTACCGGTGTTAAAGGAAAAAACCCATTTGCCGGTAGTGATCGATCCCTCCCATGGTACCGGAAACCATCATTATGTGGCACCCATGTGTTTTGCCGGAGTAGCGGCTGGTGCAGATGGCCTGATCGTCGAGGTCCATCCCGATCCCGAGCATGCCTCAAGCGACGGCCCCCAGTCGCTCAAGCCGAAGAAGTTCGAAGCAATGATGGCGAAACTGCAACTGTTTGTTGAGGCGGCGGGAAGAAGTCTGTAAGACGGTAGGTTAACCCCCCAAACAGTTGACCCACGGATGGCGGCACGAGCTGGTTTCTTCGCTCCTGTCGCCATCCGTGGGAAACCTCGCCCGATTGAAGGGAGCTGTTTCGGTTTTTGGCTGTTCTTGCTTGATCAGCCTGTGGTCTGGGGGACGTGAGTCAGCAATGTGCCGACTTCGGTTACCGATAAGGGGTGGCTCATCAGATAGCCTTGCAGCATGTCGCAGTTGCGGCTGTCAAGGAATGTCAGCTGATCTTCCTGTTCGACCCCTTCGGCAACGACATCGAGTTTGAGGGAGTGGGCCATGAAAATGATGGCTTCGGCGATAGCCGCGTCATCGCCATTGGTATTGATGTCCCTGACAAAGGAACTGTCGATTTTGAGGCGGTCGATGGGGAAGTGTTTGAGATAGGATAGTGATGAGTAGCCGGTGCCGAAGTCGTCAATGGCAAGGGTTACTCCAAGGTTTTTCAACTTTTGCAGTACCTGGACATTTTTGTCGGCATGTTCCATGATGGTAGACTCGGTCAATTCCAGCTCAAGGAATTGGGGTGGAAGTCCTGATTCTGCCAGGATGGTTTGCACCAGCGTGGCAAAGGAGTCCTGTTTGAACTGCCGGGCAGAGATGTTGACAGCTATGCGCAAACTGGAATGCCCGGCATCGTGCCATTTTCTGGCCTGAGTGCAGGCTGTCCTTAGAACCCACTCGCCGATTGGCATGATCAAACCGGTTTCCTCGGCAATGGATATGAATTGTTGTGGGTAGATATTTCCCTTCTGTGGATGGCGCCAGCGGAGCAAGGCCTCGAATCCGGTGATTACACGATCCCTGAGATTGTATTGCGGTTGATAAACGAGATAGAATTCGTTTCTGGATATGGCCTGGCGCATGCTCGATTCGATCAGCTGCCGCGTGACTGCCTGGACATTCATATCCTGTGAAAAGAATTGGTAATTGTTGCGCCCCCCTTCCTTGGCCTGATACATGGCTATGTCGGCATTTTTCAAAAGGTCATCCACTGTGCTGCCGTCACCGGGAAACATCGAAATCCCTATGCTGACACTCGTGTAAATCTCGTGTTCTTCGAATGTCACCGGGTTTTTGAGCGAATGAAGGATCTTTTCCGCCACCTTCGGAACATCCTCTGTACCGGATAGAAACGGCAGAATAACCACGAATTCGTCTCCGCCGATCCGTGCCACCGTATCTGCGCTGCGCAGGCAGTTCTGGATGCGGTCCGCAGTGATTTTCAGCAGTCTGTCACCATAGGCATGGCCAATGGAATCATTGACTTTCTTGAAGTTGTCCAGATCAAGGAACAGCAGCGCCACATTGCGGGTATCCCTTTGGGCCATGATGATCGCCTGTTTCAGGCGGTCGGTGAACAGAACCCGGTTGGGAAGCCCTGTCAGAAAGTCGAAATAGGCAAGTTTCTTGATTTCCGCTTCGGACCGCTTGCGTTCGATGGTATAACGGATGGCGCGGCTAAGGAGTTGGATATCGAATTTCCCCTTGATCAGATAATCCTGTGCACCGTGTCGCATGGCTGACAGGGCCAATTCGTCGTCATCCAGGCCGGTCAGAACGATGAGCGGCATTCCCGGGGCGTGGGTATGCATGCGATGCAGTGTTTCCAGTCCCTGGCTGTCCGGCAGGGACAGGTCGAGCAGTATGACGTCGAAGTGGCGATTTGTGACATGCTCGACAGCGGACGAGACGCTGTTGGCGTCGCTGATCAGAAAAGGAGTTTCCCTCATCTCCCTGATGTCCTTGAAGTGCTCTTTGATGAAGCGTGCATCGGCCGGATTGTCCTCGACCAGCAAAACCCTTATGATTTCATTATTCATGGGATGCACTCACATTCCGGGCAATTTGACGATGGAAAACCAGAATTCTTCAATCGATGCCACGATCCTGGAAAACTGCTCCAGGTCCACCGGTTTGGTGATGTAACAGTTGGCGTGCAGGGAATAGCTCTTAAGGATATCCTGCTCGGCGCTGGAGGTGGTCAGAACCACGACCGGTATGTTTTTCAGGGCCGGATCGGTTTTTATCTCTTCCAGTACTTCCCTCCCGTCCTTCCGGGGAAGGTTGAGATCCAGCAGAATCAGATCCGGTCTGACGGCATCGGAGTAATCTCCCCGGCGGTACAGGAAGTCCAGTGCTTCTACGCCGTCTTTGGCAATATTGATGTTGTTATAGAGCTTTGCATCCTTAAGGACCTCGGTCGTTAATCTGATATCGCCCGGGTTGTCCTCAACAAGCAGAATCTCCACAGCCCGCAGGCAACCTGATACCATGGGAATACTCCTCCAATAACGCAAATGATGTTAACGTACTACGGCTGTTGACGGTTAATTCCGGCATTTGACCGGTAAGCTGAATGAAAAACATGAACCTTTGCCCGGTTCTGACTCCAGCCAAATTCGTCCGCCATGCAACTCTACAACCCGCTTGCAGATAGCAAGGCCGATCCCTGTTCCGGTGAATTCACTGTGGTTATGCAGTTTCTTGAAAAGTTTGAAAACCTTGTCGCTAAATTCTTCTGCAATACCAATGCCGTTGTCGCGGATTGATATGACCACCTGGCCCTTGTCTTGGCTGCCAGTGATAAATATCCGGGGTGCCTGTTCGCCCCTGAATTTTAGGGCATTGGAAATCAGGTTGTGCAGAAGGAGTATCAGCATGGAGCGATCGCCATAGATTGCCGGCAGTTGATCGGACGTAATCCGCGCCTGGCAGCAGTCGATCTGTTCGGAGAGGTCGGAAAGCACCGAACTTAAAATAGAATTGCCGTTGTGGCAATTGTACTCCACCTCTTTTCTGCTGAGACCGATGTAGCTTAACAGGTCGCTGAAAAGCTGCTTCATGAGCTGTACATTCTGCACGGTCAGGGCAATGTATTCATCGGCATTTTTGTCCAGTCTTCCACTGTACTGTCGCTGCAGTAACTGTACGAAGCCGCTTATGCTTCTGAGCGGCTCCTGCATGTCATGGTAGGCAATCATGGAAAATTCCTGTAACTCGGCATTGGTCCGCTCAAGTTCGTCGGCCTTGGCCGCCAGTTCTCCCGTTGCCCTGCGCTTTTGGGTGACATTGACTATTAGCAGCACGATGATGATGGCCAGGCTGGTGATTACGCCAATGGTTGTCCAGACCAGGGTGGTATATTTTTCGTAAAACGTAACGGGCCTGTTGATCAGAATGCTGTTTGCCGGTAGCTGAGATAAGGGAATCTTGAAGCGGGTGAGCACGTTATAGTCAAACATGACCCGTGAGATTTTGCCCGTGTAGACCGGCATGGAGGCGATATCCCGGCCGTTGAGGATCTCAAGGGCCATTTCGGCGGCCTTGGCACCGTGCAGTTTGCCCCCCAGCAGGCATCCTCCGATTATTCCGGAGCCGATACGTTCTTCGTGTGCTGCGTATACCGGAACTGACGAGTTCTCTCCCAGCAAATTGGCTATCTTGCGATGATCGAAGACCCTGCCAACGCTGTCGCGGCTGTAGGAGAGGGCGAAAACCAGGGTTGTCGGCGGCAGTGATTTTACCTGGCGCAGCAGTTCCTCGGTGCTGACGTTACCCATGTAACGGATCGGTACGATGCCTTTCAAGTTTTGCAGGTCTTTTTCGGCCTGGCTTCGGGTGGCAAGTCCGGTCGATGTGTAGTCATGAATGATGAAAATTTCACGCGTGCCAGGGTGCACGCGGAGCATAAGTTTGACACTGCCGCTGACATCAAGCATTTCTGCCACTCCGGTCACGTTTTTGTGGCCGGCCAACATTTGCGGTTCAAAGCCATTGATTCCGCAGAATACGATTGGAGTACCTGGAAATATTTCGTCACGGTATTTCAGGGCAAAGTCCAGGGCCGGATTGTCGGCCGCGATGATTACCGATATTTTGACTCTACTGAATTTGCGGAGGAAAAGCGCCCTCAGTTCCTTGAAATGTTCTTCTTTGGGAAAGAACTTGCAGTCCAGGTATTCAATGATCGGCTCTTCTTCCGGCCGGGCCTTATGCAGCGTTTCTACGATACCTTCGACCTCGTCGTCCGACCATGAATAATAGGGGTGATAGGAGTCCAGTATCAGTATGTTGGACTTCTGTTCAATACCGGTATCCGCGGTTGCCGGATGGCTGAAGAGGCAGCAGAGCAGGAATAACGTCAGGCAAAACGTTGCAGCTCTTAAGACGAGTACATGAAGCGTGCCGCTAGGGCGGATAAATGAATTCGGTCGAAATGCCATCATAATCCTATGTCAGCTTGTTGGCTTTTGCTGATCGTGAAGGTAAAGGTTGTTCCCTTGCCAGGTTCTGAGGCAACGCTGATTTTTCCGTTGTGCCGCTCTACGATTTTTTTGCATATAGCCAGCCCGATTCCGGTTCCCGGATACTGATCTCTGGGATGCAGGCACTGGAAAATCTCGAAAATCCGCTCGAAGAATTCTGGTTCGATGCCGATGCCATTGTCGCGGACGCTGATTTCCCATTCGTCGGGTCTGTCGGTTACTCCGACATGGATCGCGACGGCGTCGGAACTCCTGAACTTGATGGCATTTCCGATAAGGTTTTGTAGCAGTTGCGATATCTGGATATCATCGCCGTACATGACCGGCAGCGGGTCGTGGGTGATCATTGCGCCACTCTCGGTTATGGCCTGCCTCAGGTTGTCGATGGTACGCGCTAATACCGCCTCGCAATCAAAGTCGGCAAAATCCTTTCCTTTGGAATCGACCCTGGAATAGCTGAGCAGATCGGTAATCAGCTGCTGCATCCGCTTGGCCCCGTCAGTGATGAAGTCGATGAAGTCGTCGGCATCGCTGTCCAGTTTGCCCTTGTATCGTTTGGCCAGCAGTTGGATAAAGCTGGTAATGGTGCGCAGGGGTTCCTGGAGGTCATGGGATGCTATGTAGGCAAAGTGCTGCAGTTCTTTGTTGGAAGCGGCGATTTTGCGGGACATCTCTTCCCGCTCAAGCTCGGCAAATTTGCGATGCGTCAAATCTGATATTACGAAATAGACCTGGTCCTGGTCTTCGACCACCTGGAATTTCCAGTGTATCCAGCGGGCCTCACCGCTGATCGTATGATAGATGCAATCGTCTTCGGCGGTAAAATTCTGTGGATCAGTATTTAACGTCGCTGCCGGACTTGGAAAACCCAGATCCTGCAGGTGGGCTCCGACCAGCTCTTCGGGACGATAACCCAGAATTGCCTCGCAGGCTGGGCTGAGAACCGAAATTTTTCCCGAAAGATCCGCAATGCCCAGTATGTCGGGTGTCAGGTTGAAAATCCTGTTCCTCACCTCTTGGAGTTTGCCTACACGATTGTTGATGTCCCACCAATATACCCCGACAAGCAGCGTGATCCCCCACAGGTGCAGGCAATGGCGGAGTGGGACCAATTCGGATGTGTACCGGCCCGAAAGGGCAATGTTAAGAAGTTGGAGGGCATCGTCCAGGAAAAAGTAGAGGAATGCCACTAGAGCGGGCCAGGGAACTATCTGCTTTTGGGTCCGGGCATAACAGAATGCCACGAGCAATGTTCCATAAATGCAGACGGCAGAGGCCCTAAAAGCGATCTCTCCCCAGAAATGATCGAAAAAAGCACCGGCATAGGGGGCTTGTGGGTATAAGTGCATGGCTGCGTCGAGAAATTTGATCCATAACGGCGCCGTGACCAGATAGAGGAGGAATGTTACTGCGGAACATGCAATCAGGTAGAAACGGGAGAATTTTTCGAAATCGAGATAATACCTGAGAAAGGCATATCCCATCAAAATGACCGAGAACATGGTTACTGCATGCTCGTAGGGTGGGTAATAGCGGAAAAGCGCCGGAAAAGAGACATAACCGCGGAAACTGCCGTATTCGGCGACGAACATGAAAAGTTCCCGGCTGATGCCGACCAGGGCTGCTAAGGCGAAAAAAAGATGCTGGCGGTCTCTGGCGACCCGCCACATCCGTAAAGAGATTAAGAGGAGAGTACCCCAGAAGAAGGCTGCCAGAAGAAAGCGCACGGCGTTATTTGCCGGGTCGCCGGGCCCCCCTCCAAACTGGGTTAGAATAAGGATCAATTCATGGAGCATAAGATCTTTCTTAGCGATTCATGATGTTCGGACCGCTTTATGGGTTCACGTTCTTGGCCGGCTCAAGAACCTTGAAATCGAATCGGCTCCGGGAATTTTCAGGATAGCGACGCTTCAGCGGCTTCATCTGGATAGAGCTTTTCAATCTGGCGAAAGCTGTCCAGGCACTCCATGAAAACCTCTACCAGCTCGGGGTCGAACTGTTTGCCGGCTTCTTCTCGGATCGTCGTCACCACGCTGTTTTCGTCCCAGGCTTCCTTGTAGCAGCGTCGTGACGAGAGCGCATCATAGACGTCTGCCAGGGCTACAATCCGTCCGAAGAGCGGGATCTCCTTGCCCTGCTTTCCGCGGGCCCCACCTCCTTCGAGATCATATCCGGGCAGCGGTTTTAGTGTCGTTGGGTCGATATGCCCAGGATAACCCGTGCCGTCCCAGCGCTCATGGTGGTTGAGCGCCACTATGCCGGCCGATTCGTCGAAGTCCGAGTAGATGTCCTTAAAGAGGTTGGCACCATACAACGTGTGCAGCTTCATTACCTGAAATTCCTCTGGAGTGAAACGGCCAGGTTTTTTCAGTATCGTGTCTGAGATGGCTACCTTGCCCACGTCGTGGAGCATGGCCGACATGCGTAATACGTCACGGTTCTTGTCTATTTCGTCTTGGGGCAGTCCATTTGTCATTGCCCAGGTTTCATAAAGAATGACGGCATAGGATGCGACCCGGTTGACATGGGGGCCGGTCTCTTTCGGGTCGCGAAGTTCCGCCATTTTGTTCATTCGCAGGATAATTTCGCGGGTCATTTTGGCGCGTTCGATTGCGTGTGCCGCATTATTGGCAAAATATTTTATGGTGTTGGCGTCGTCTTCGGCAAAAGGGATATATTCTCCTTTGTCGTCCATGGCATTGATCAGCTGCAACACACCAATGATGTCGCCGCGAAAGTTTTTCAGCGGGATGGTCAGCATCGATTTGGTGCGATAGTTGGTTATGTCATCGTATGAACGATTGAATGAGAAGGGGATAGAAGCATCAAGCTCGTACACATCGGAGATATTAAGGATTGTGCCGTTAGCAGCTACATGGCCGGCAATCGATTGGTTGCTGATCGGAACGCTGAAAGTGGCATATGGTAGTTTTCGTCCCAAAGGCAGTTTTCTTTGCAGGGTGTCGTTCTGGGCATAACTGAAACGGAGGTTTTCCCCCTCCTTGACATAGATGGACCCTGCATCGCAGCTGGTAAATTTGCGTGCTTCTCCCAGGATTTTTTCCAGGAGCAGGTCTATGTCCTTTATTTGGGAAAATTCGAAGCCGAGATTAAGGATTTTGTGCAAATCGGCGTATTGGTTTGACATAGGGTTACCCCCACCAAGATGTGAGTTCGCATTGTATGCGCATACAAAGATTTTAACAAGAAAAACCTTGAAATATCACAATGATGTATTGTTTGATAATTTTAATACAGCGCGGTTTACAATTGCGATTTGTGTAGTAATATAATTCAAACGAGTTAGTACGGTCAGGTGATGTCTCAAGCTTGCCACTTATTGCAGCGTTTGTCTGAATAGCCCCTTCCAATTGCTTCACTCTCCGGATTCGCGTGTGGTGCGTGTGTACGAAAGGCCTGCATTATGATCGAGAAGAGACAGAACATAAGGATCGGATGCTTTACGAAGTGTGTCCTATATTACAATGAATCCAAGTACTGGTGCATTCTGGAAAACATTTCTTTCACCGGTGCCCTCATCAGAATGTGCGGAACGATTCCAGTCGGAATACGCGCAGGAGATAAGTGCAGTTTGATTTTAAACAATGACCCGGTTTTCAGTTCCGGAGAGCACAACAGCAAAATAGCCCGCCTCAACTCCCCCAGAATCGGATTATGCTTCCTTAAACGGGATGCATCTGACTCCTGAATATATTCAGGGCATTTAACTGCTGCAGACTCCGTATGCATCTTCAATTCAAATAGCCGATGTCCTATCGCTTAAGTGTCCATAGATTCAGCGAAAGCTTTCATGGGCTGTTCACCAGGTTTGATAGATTGGACTCTACCGGGATTGGAAACTCATTTCAGCGGCGCTTTGGTCTTTACTTTTTACCCAAAATATGCACAATCTTCGAAGTTAAAAGTTTTGGTGTAGTCCGGTAAAACACAATAATTACAAGTCGTTATGTTGTGCGTGGTGTTTGCGTTGATTAAATGATTATGGAGGAGTTTATGGCCCTTCGCTTCAGCATCGCATCATTTATTCTGTGTACCATATTGTTTGCTGTGTTGAAGTGCGCCGATGCCAATGCCGCGGCAACCGGGTCAGTCCTGGAACAGTCCATGTCGGAAACTTTGGATCTGTGGCGTGAAGGACGATTTGAACAACTCTACGAGAGTTTGTCCCACCGCGGCAGAACCACCAAGGAAAATTTTATTGCAAGGATGCGCGAAACAACAATAAGGCCGGCATGCTGCTGGCAGAAGCTCCAGAACTTCAGGGTAATGCATGAAAAGCGCAACGAGGCCACGGTCTATGTCAAGGTCAACCTCGAAGGAACCCCAGGGCCGGTGGACTCCAGTACCCGCGACTTCAAGCTCTCACTGGAGGATGGAGGATGGAAGATGCAGTTGAATGACATCCTCAGCCTGGCCGGCATTACCGGGAAAAAAGGCAAGGGTTCTCGCCACAAGAACAATATCATTACGTCGCCCTATCAATAACTGCGGCCAGGGAGAAATAATCATGGAACAGCTCAGATCAACACCGCTTTGCAGCCGGCACGAAGCTATCAAGGCGCTGATGGCTCCGTTCGGCGGTTGGAACATGCCGATCCAGTATGAAGGGATCATTGCCGAGCACAAGTGGTGCCGGGAGCAGGCCGCGCTCTTCGATATCTGCCATATGGGAGAGTTTCTCTACCAGGGTGATTTTGAGGCCGGCGGCTTGGAAGACGTCTTTACGTTTTCGGTGAAATCGATCCCGATCGGACGTTCGCGCTATGGCTTCCTGCTTAACGAGAAGGGCGGCATCATCGATGATCTGATTGTCTTCCGCCTGGCCGAAGACAGGGCCATGATCGTGGTCAATGCCGCAACATCCGACAATGATTTCAGTGTCATCAAGTCCCGTCTGCATGGCGGTGACTTTACCGATATCTCGGCCGACACGGGCAAGCTGGATATTCAGGGACCACATTCCAGGGACGTAATGACTGCGGCCTTTGGCGCCGGCATCGCCCAACTCCCTTATTTCAAGTTTACAACAATGGAAATTCTCGGCTGCGAAGCCATAGTAAGCCGCACCGGCTATACCGGCGAACTGGGCTATGAAATCTTTCTGCCCGCTGCCAAGGCCGGGGAGCTGTGGGATCTGCTGTTGAAAGATGGCAGGGTAAGGCCGGCCGGCTTGGGCGCGCGTGACGTATTGCGTCTGGAAGTCGGTTACTCCCTTTACGGCAGCGACATTGATGAGTCCACGACGCCATTGGAGGCGGACTTGGAAGGATTTGTCAACTTTGAAAAGAATTTCGTCGGCAAGGAAGCGCTGCTGCGCCAGAAACAACAGGGGGTGCCGCGAAAAAAGGTGGCCTTCGAGGTCATCGGCCGCCGTTCCCCGCGCCACCACTACCAGCTTTGCCAGGAGGCAGGGTCTGTCGGGAGTGTGACCAGCGGTGTGTTTTCGCCTATGCTTGGCTGCGGTATCGGCCTGGGGTATGTAAAGCCGGAGGCAGCGGTGATCGGTGCGCCGCTCACCATTCAGCATGATCGGATCAGCATGGAGGCGACGGTTTGTCAATTGCCTTTTTATCGGGGCGGATCCTTGAGATCCTGATATTGATTACAGTGGCCAAGACACCATAAGGGATAGTTACGTTGTATATATTGAATACCGGGAGGAAGAATATGAGCATGTATTTCACCAAAGAACACGAATGGGTCAAGGTTAAAGACGGGATCGGCGCGGTCGGCATCAGCGAACACGCGGCCCATGAACTGGGGGATGTGACCTTTGTCGAGCTGCCAAAGATAGGCGCAGTCGTCAAACAGTTCGCAGTGTTGGGAAGCATTGAGTCGGTCAAGGCTGCCAGCGATATCTATGCCCCGATTTCCGGGAAGGTGGTCAAGATCAACGAAATCTTGAACAGCAGCCCAGAGATTGTCAACGAGAGCGCCGAGGATGCGGGCTGGATGGCCTGGATCGAGATCGCCGACGAGTCGGAACTGAAGAACCTGATGACCAGCGAGCAGTACGGAGAATACCTGAAAACTCTGTAGGCGTTGGCTGCTCCACCAGAGTGTCATGTTGCATTGGGCGACCCAACGGGTCGCCCCTACCATTTTTGGGAGAATACCATGAACGAAAGCCATTACTGCCCACATTCGCCGGAGGAAATCAGCGAGATGCTCGCGGCAATCGGGGTTTCAAGCGTCGAGGAACTCTTCGCTCCGATCCCCTCCGACTTGAGGGCCAAGACCTTCAACATCCCCCCCGGCATGTCCGAGTTCGAAACCTATGCCAGGATGCAGGCCATAGTAGCCGACAACAGCAAATCAATGCTCAATTTCATCGGCGGCGGGTTCTACGATCACATCATCCCGTCCGTGGTTGATCATCTGTCGGGCCGCTCCGAGTTCTATACCGCCTATACGCCCTATCAGCCGGAATGTTCCCAGGGGACGCTGCAGGCCCTGTTCGAGTATCAGACAGCCATCTGCCGCCTGACAGGGATGGATGTGAGCAACGCTTCACTCTACGACGGCGCCACTGCCTGTGCCGAGGCCGCCATGATGGCCCTGCGCGTGACCGGCAGGAACAGGATCGTGGTTGACGGCTGTGTCAATCCATTTTCCCGCCAGGTGCTGAAAACCTATCTTTACAACCTCAAGGTGGAGGTGGTGGAGATCGCGCCCCTGGATGGCACGCTCAACCGGGACGAACTGGCTAAGGCACTGGACGACAGCGTGGCGGCGGTTCTGGTTCAAAACCCCAATTTCTTCGGCTGTGTGGAGGATTTCAGCGCAATTGCGGATCAGGTTCATGGTGCCGGTGCCCTCCTGGTGGCCTCGGTCTATCCGGTCTCCCTTGGAATACTCAAGACACCAGCCGGGATGGGCGCCGATATCGCAGTGGGTGACGGCCAGAGCCTGGGTAATCCACTTTCCTTCGGCGGACCTTCCTTCGGCTTCATCGCCGCCAAAAAGGCTTTGATCCGCAACATGCCGGGCAGGATCATCGGCGAAACCATCGACAAGCAGGGGCGCCGCGGCTATGTTCTGACCCTGCAGGCGCGCGAACAGCATATCAAGCGCCACAAGGCCACATCCAACATCTGCAGCAACCAGGGATTATACGCTCTGCGCGGCCTGATATTCCTGTCATCGATCGGCAAGCAGGGCCTGGCCGAGATGGCCCGTCTCAATCGTGACAAGGCGGAGTATGCCAAGGCCCAACTGGCCGACATCCCAGGCGTGACGGTGTTGCAAAGCGCCCCTACCTTCAACGAATTTACGGTATTTCTGCCCAGGCCTGCCGCGGCAGTAGTGGCGGACCTGCTCAAGCATGGTCTTGCCGCTGGTGTGCCGTTGGGTGATTACTACGAAGACTCGGCCAATGCCCTGGTGGTAACGGTAACCGAGAAACGGACCAGGAAGGAAATCGATCACCTGGCCAAGGAACTGGAGGCGGCGTTATGCAACTGATCTACGAAAAATCTACACCCGGCCGGAACGGCGTGAGATTGCCTGCCTCGGATGTGCCGGCAGCGGCGGCTCTGCCCGAAAGCCTGCTCCGCACCGAGGCCGCCGGTCTGCCGGAAGTTTCGGAACTGGATCTGGTACGGCACTTTACCATTCTTTCCCAGCGGAACTTCTCGGTGGATACCAACTTCTATCCCCTGGGGTCCTGCACCATGAAGTACAACGCCAAGGTGCTGGAAAATGCGGCGGCCCTGTTCGCACCCTTTCATCCCATGACGGCACTGCTGCCGCAGGGCGCTGCCTGCTGCCAGGGGACCCTGGGCATGCTTTACGACCTGGGACAGATGCTGGCCGATATTACGGGCATGGATGAAGTCACCACCCAGCCCCTGGCCGGTGCCCATGGCGAAATGACCGGCATCATGCTGATCTCCGCCTATCACAAGGCAAAGGGCAACAAAAAGAAATATGTGCTTGTGCCCGACTCCTCCCACGGCACCAACCCGGCCTCGGCAGCCATGGCCGGTTACGAGATCATCACGGTGCCGACCGCACCCTATGGCGACATGGACCTGGAGTTGTTCAAGAAGGCCATGAACAGCGAAGTGGCGGCCGTGATGATGACCTGTCCCAATACCCTGGGGCTGTTCAATCCCCACATCAAGGAAATCAGCGACATTGCCCATTCCCATGATGCCCTGATGTATTATGACGGGGCCAACCTGAATGCCATCATGGGCAAGGTAAAGCCGGGCGATGTGGGCTTCGACGTGGTCCACGTAAATCTGCACAAAACCTTTGGAACGCCCCATGGCGGCGGCGGTCCGGGGGCCGGGCCGGTGGGGGTCAAGAAGTCGCTGATCCCTTTCCTGCCGCAGCCGCGGATCGTTATGGACGGGGAGGGACAGTTTCTGCTGGAGACCGCCAATCAGCTCTCCATTGGCCGCACCGCCAATTTCTTCGGCAACTTTGGCGTGATGGTCAAGGCCTATGCCTACATCATCATGCTCGGCCGTCAAGGGCTGATCCAAGTATCGGAACAGGCGGTTCTCAACGCCAATTACATCAAGGAAAAGCTCAAGGCTTACTACGATGTCCCCTATGATATGACCTGCATGCACGAATGCGTTTTCTCGGCATCCAAGCAACTGGCCCATGGCGTGCACGCCATCGATATCGCCAAGTACCTGATCGACAAGGGTTACCACCCTCCCACGGTCTATTTCCCGATGATCGTCAAGGAGGCCATCATGATCGAGCCGACCGAGACGGAGAGCAAGGCCACCATGGATGCCTTCATCCAGGTGATGATCGAGGCGGCCCAGGTTGCCGAGACTGATCCCCAGGCGTTGCATGATGCGCCGCTGACCATGCCCATCGGCAGGCTGGACGAGACCAAGGCGGCCAGGGAGCAGAACGTCTGCTGCCAGTGGTGAAATGAAACTGTATTTTCGCATTACCGGGTATGGGAATAAATGACTGAAGTAGCTTCAATGTGGCGCCTCATCGATACCGGCCCGTTGCCGGGCCCTGACAATATGGCCATCGATGAGGCGCTTCTGCGTTCTTTCGACCCGCGAACATCGCCGCCCGTCCTGCGGCTTTACGGCTGGCAACCGGCAGCCCTGTCCCTGGGGAGATTCCAGAAGTGTGCGGAAGTGCTGGACCTGGAGCGCTGTCAGGCCGATCATATTCCCATAGTACGGCGGATTACCGGCGGCGGCGTGATCTATCATGCCGATGAACTGACCTACAGCATCGTTTGCGGCCCGGACCAGATCCCGCCGGCATCATCGGTCAAGGACTCCTTCCGGGTGCTCACCGGATTCCTCCTGGCCTTTTACCGCTTGCTCGGGCTGGAAGCGGCTTATGCTGCCGATGCCCTGCCCGATGGCACAATGCTGGGCGAGCGGACCCCATTCTGTTTTGCCGGCAAAGAGAGCTTCGACATCCTCATAGATGGCGCCAAGATCGGCGGCAATGCCCAGCGCCGGGTGAAAGGGGCCATCTTCCAGCATGGCTCTATCCCATTGGAAAACCGGGCCGGGACCGGGCTGTCGTATATGAAGGAGCGGTCGTTGGCACATGCGCAGGGTGCCACGAGTCTCGCCGATTGTGGCATTTTCGGCCATGATTGCTTGCCGCGGCTGCTTGCGGAGTCATTCGAAAAATATTTTTCCGTGAATTTTTATGCCGAGGGGCTGTCGCAGTCAGAGCAACAACTGGCTGCCGAACTCCTTGTACAGAAGTATTCGACAAATCTATGGAACCTGGATGGGGTGGGGTAGTGGACATTCATCGCAAGCCGGAGTGGCTGCAAAAAAAGGTTAATCCCGGCGAACAGGCCGGCATGCGCCAATTGCTGGGAGAACTTAGGCTGAACACGGTCTGCCAGCAGGCCCTGTGCCCCAATATCTCGGAGTGTTTTTCTTGCGGCCAGGCCACCTTCCTGATCCTGGGCAGGAATTGCACCCGGCAGTGCACCTTCTGCAACGTGGAGAAGAATCCTCCGACAGCGCCGGATAAGGATGAACCGGGCAGGGTGGCCGAGGCGGTGGCCCGCTTGAAGTTGTCCCATGTGGTGATCACCAGCCCGACCCGCGATGACCTGCCCGACAATGGGGCAGGGCTGTATGCCGCCACGGTGGCGGCCATACGGTCAGTTTCTCCCGGCACCCGGATAGAACTGCTGATCCCGGATTTCCAGGGCCAACGGCAGGATATCGGGTGCGTTGTGGCGTCCCGTCCCGATATATTGGCCCACAATGTTGAGACCGTACCGCGGCTGTACCGGATTCGCAGCGGTTCCGATTATGGCCGTTCCCTGGGAGTTCTGCGGCTGTGCAACGAACTGGCGCCGGACATTCGCACCAAGTCCGGGATCATGCTGGGGATGGGGGAGACGGAGATCGAGGTTTTACATGTTTTTGACGATCTGAGGCAGGCCGGCTGCGCCTATCTCAGTATCGGCCAGTATCTGGCACCCAGTCGCCGGCATTTTCCTGTCCAGGAATATGTGCGGCCCGAGGTGTTCGCAAATTTGCGGGAAAAGGCATTGGGCATGGGATTTTGCCATGTGGAGAGCGGTCCCTATGTGCGCAGTTCCTATCATGCCGGACAATATGTCCCATAGAATTAAAAAAAGCCGGCGAATTCGTCGGCTTTTTAAATCATGCATGAAGCAGGATCAGGCGTAGGTCGAAAAAATGTAATCGCTCACACTTTGTGGCTGCTGATTGGTTTGGACACTCTGGGCCAGTAAATTTGCCAACTGATTCTGCTGGTCTGCGGCCTGCTTTATCATTGAAGTAGACATTGCCTGCTGCGTCTGGGCGGTTTTCATAAGTAGTGATGCACCTGCTATCGCGTTTATGTCCATTGCGCACCCTCCTTGAATGGTTTCATTATCCCAGCAAATAAATATTGTTGCAAGTGTCGATTTTAATTTCGCCGGTGGCCCGGTGCCATTAAGCGCAATTTGACTTTTATGTCTTGCGTGGTATTTGAGGAGGTGAACTCCAATTCCATTAAAATTGGTTCCCAAGGCAAAAAGCCTGAAAAAGAATATAACTATTGCCGAAACATATCGTGTTACGACTCGGCTTTATGGGAAGGAAAACAGAGCCACAAAGATCTATTCATCATAATTGAGATAATCTCGTCACGCTGTAATTGCATTACCCTCCAGTCCGCAAGTGATTATTACCTGGCAGTGATGAAGGGGCATGGTATGAACAGGCGGCAATCATTGTCTATTAGAGCATATATCTTGCTCCTGATCATCGCTATGACACTCGTGCCGTCCGGGCTTATTGTCTTTACTGCCTTGCATCAACGAAATGATGACTTACATGTCGCAACGCAACTTGCGGAAGATTTCACTAGTGAAGTCAGTAAAAAACAAGACATTCTGCTTGCGAGCGCTGAACAATTACTAGCCTGTCTCGCCTTTATCCCAAGCGTACAAAACCACGATGCCAGTGCAACAAATGTCCTTCTGGCAGCTCTCGTCAAAAAAGTTCCCGAGATCACCAATATCCTTATTGCAGAATCAACAGGGCTTGTCTGGGCATCGGCACTCCCGATGCGCAACATCATCTGGGCCAATGACAGGAGATTTTTCAAAAATGCCATTGCGACTGGGAATTTTTCCTCAGGAGAATTTACGATCGGGAGGATCAAGAATATCCCTGCCATCAGTTTTGGCTACCCCATAAAGGATCAATCCGGAAAGATCCTGGACGTTGCCATCATATCCTTTGACCTTACTCCCACAAACAATATGCTCAAGATGAAAAAATATCCTGATTTCATGAATCTTGTGATGACAGATCACAATGGCACAATTCTTTTCAACGCAACGAATCCCGAATATATCGGCAAACAGGAGAACCCCGAGATCTTCAAGCGCATGGCCGAAGGCCCGGTTAATGGAACCTTTGAAGCTGTGGGTATTACCGGCAAGGATCGTTATTTTGCCTATCAGAAGCTTTATCTCGACAAAGAGCAAACGCCCTACATGTATGTTCGATCCGGTATCCTGAAAAAAACGGTTACAAGAAAAACCTGGAACAACCTGATCCTCCATGTGGGCATGATGACCTCGTTTATGGTTCTGGCCATTGGTTTTGCCCTCTATTTCAGCAAGCGCAACCTGGTGGACAAAATTGCCGCCCTTCGGAATGCCACGCAAAAGATTGCTCAAGGAGATCTCAATATCCATGTTTCCGATTCTGTCTCCGGTGGAGAACTGGATGAACTGGGGGATTCATTCGATGTCATGGCCCAACGGTTGGCTGACGATATTGCCGAACGCAAACGGGTGGAAGACGAGCGCCAGGGGAATCTGCTTTTCATCGAAACTTTGCTGAAAAATGCCCCGGTAGGAATCCGCGTCTTTGATGGCGAGTCCGGTAAATGCCTGCTAGTGAACCAGGTCGCCGCCGATATTTCCGGCGGGGATATGGAAGTCTTGCAAAGGCAGAACTTTCGGGAGCTCGACTCATGGCAGCGAAGCGGGCTCATGGAAATTGCCAAAGCTGTCTTGGCCGATGGCTGCGCCCGCACGGCGGAAATCGACATGCTGACCTCCTTTGGCAAGCAGATTTCCGTTGCATACATAGTTTCGAGTTTTATGGTAATAGACCGGCCCCATCTGCTTGTCATAGGCAGGGATATCACCGCGGAAAAACAGCTCATCGACAAGAACCGGAAAATGGAAATTCAGATGCAACACGTGCAAAAGTTGGAAAGCATGGGGGCGCTGGCAGGCGGAATAGCACATGATTTCAATAATATCCTCATGGCGATTCTTGGAAACGCGGAGCTGGCGCTGATGCGCCTCGCCCCGGAAACCCCCGTGCGCAACAATCTGCGGCAGATTGAAAAGGCTGCACAGCGTGCCGCCGACCTTGCCCAACAGATGCTGGCGTATTCCGGTAAGGGCAGTTTCGTTATCGAACTAATCGACATCAATGACTTGATCATGGAGATGAACCACATCCTGGAAATATCAGTCTCAAAGAAGGCATTCATGTCCCTGAACCTGGCCAGGAACCTGCCGCTATTCGAGGGGGACGGGACCCAGATCAGTCAGATCATCATGAACCTGATCATAAATGCTTCCGAGGCAATCGGCGAAGCGAGTGGAGAAATTTCCGTGACCACCGGATCCGTTTATTGCGAACAGTCGTATCTATCAAGAATTTGGCCCTACGACAAGCTTGAAGAGGGGTATTACATCTTCTTCGAGATCGCCGATAACGGATGCGGCATGGACCAGGATACATTGACCAAGATATTTGATCCTTTCTTCTCCACAAAGTTTACCGGCCGCGGGCTTGGTTTGGCGGCGGTGCTCGGAATTGTCCGCGGGCATCATGGCGCCATCGCCATCTCCAGTGTCCCCGGCAAGGGAACCCAATTCAAGGTGCTGCTCCCGGCAATAGAGAATACTTCCGGCCAATCGTTGCCGGAAGCTGCACCTGCCTCTCCATCGGTTGGTTCTGGCACCATCTTGCTGGTGGACGATGAGGAATCCATTCTTACACTTGGCAGGGAAGTCCTTGAAGAATTGGGCTATAGCGTGCTTGCGGCGGAAAATGGAATTGTCGCCTTGGAGCTTTTCAAGGAACATAAGGAAGAAATCGAATGTGTCATACTTGATATGACCATGCCCATCCTGGATGGAGAACAGACCTTGCGTGAGTTACGGCTCATCGACCAGGGAGTCAGGGTAATTTTGTCGAGTGGCTTCAATGAGCAGGATATCATCCGCAAATTTGTCGGCACAAGGCCGGCAGGATTTATAAAAAAGCCGTACAAGCTTTTGGATCTGAGCAGGATACTGCGGAAAGTTATCGCGTGATACGGACTTTCACGAAGATACCGGCAAGGCGATATTCCACTTTGATAGGTCGCGCTGTTATGCTAAATTTCGATTGTGATCGAAAAGAACCATGAATACTGGATGCAAAAGGCTATTGCCGAGGCCGGAAAGGCGCAGTCCAAGGATGAGGTCCCGATCGGTTGCGTTATTGTCCGCGATGGCAAGGTCATCGCCCGGGGGCACAACCTGCGCGAGTCGGCCCAGGACCCGTCCGCCCATGCCGAATTGATCGCCATCAGAAAAGCTGCCAGGAAACTCGGTTCCTGGCGTTTGCTGGAAACCACCCTCTATGTCACCCTGGAACCTTGCCTCATGTGCATGGGGGCCATTATCCTTGCCCGCATACCAACCGTTGTTTTCGGCTGTTTCGACCCCAAGGGCGGAGCGGCAGGCTCGCTCTATGACCTATCCACCGACTCCCGCCTCAATCACAGCGTCCAAATCGTCTCGCCGATCCTGGAAAATGAATGCTCTACACTTTTAAGCAGCTTTTTTTCCGGGCTTCGACAACGAAAAAAGGCGCTTGCCAAGCCATAATACCTGTTGATCCGCAAACAATTTGTTTTGATTATTATGTATAGCGATAGTATGATAATTATATTTTGCGAGGTGATCGAATGTTTCGATTGTTACGCCATGTGGCGATATGTCTTTGTACCAGCATTCTTTTAGCCCAGCCCGCCCTTGCCGTAAAAGTGAACAGCCCGGCCCCTGATTTTACCTTGAAGGATACGAACGGGCGGGAGGTTACCTTGGCTGGACAGCGGGGCAAGGCTGTTATTCTCAACTTCTGGTCAACCACTTGCGCACCTTGTGTTGCCGAGATTCCCGGCCTCAATACTCTTTACCGCGAGTTGAACGGGCATGGACTGGTGGTTATCGGCATTGCCCTCGATGGGTCAGCCGGGCCTGTCCGTGAGCTGATTGCCTGCCTGCGACTTGCTTACCCGATTGTTCTGGACAGTGATAAAGAGGTCTATTTCGACAGCTATGGCTTGTTTGGGCAGCCGATCAGCGTTCTTGTCGACCGGAACGGAACCGTAGTGGAACAGATCATTGGCCAGGTGGATTGGCTGTCACCAAAAATACGGCAAAAGGTTCAAAACCTGCTGAAAGGACGGTAACATGAGACGAATCATATCCGTGGGTGTACTCGCACTGGCTGTTTCGGCCCTGGTCGGGTGCAGCAGTTCCAACTTTTTGGTCTACAAGGATGCCAAGCATTTCTTTGTCACCAGCAACGGAGATACATTGAAAAAGATGCTCTGCGATTCCGGTGACATGGACCGGATCGTCAAGGACTCCAAGTTGCCGGAGCCGCTGCAGAAGGAGTTGAAGGATGAGGTCTGCGCCTCCAAAAAGGTCAAGGAGCGACTGCTGGCTACCTTGGGAGGTATGACCAAGGAGCAGCGCAAGGCGCTGAAGCTGGCCTTCCAGTTGAACGGTTACGACATCAATGTCGTGGCAAATTGTTGAGGGAGCGGTTACTAGCGTCCGGTCGGGCGCTTAATGGTTTGATCTGATTTTCTCGTACTCTTGGGGCGTGTTGATATTGCGGAATGAATCAACCGCCCCTTTGATTCCTTCTATTTCATCCCAGCTCACCTTCCTGGTCCTGATCCTGTCGTACAATAGACGGATGCTCTTGTTGCCCCGCTTCAAGGCGGTTTCGATTTCATTCAGGGCTGAGCGGGCGTAAAGCGCGTGAAGCGGTTCCGGATATCCGGCCTCTGTCATGGGGACAACCGCGTCCCACTCTCCTTCGATCCTGCAAAGGTGGCGGAGCAGCACAGGGTTGAGCATGGGCATGTCGCAGGCAACAACAAAGACCTTTGGGGTCGTGCTGTGCAGCAGTGCCGAATGCAGCCCCGCGATAGACCCTTCACCCGGCAGTATATCGGGCACCTTGCGGCAGGGGATGAAGGCGTATGCTTCCGGGTTGTTGGTGACGATGATTACCTCCCGGAACAGGGTGGCAAGTTTGTGGTAGATCACTTCAATGATGGCTATGCCGTCAAGCGTCAGCAGTGACTTGTCGCTCCCCATGCGGCTGGAGGTCCCGCCCGCCAGGATCGCGCCGGTAACACCTTCTATCTTGTCGCTGTCAGGGTATTCGTCGGTCATGTCGGCATGGTTGAAGTCGTGATGTTGAGGATGATTGGTTCAAGAAAAAAGGGGAGAGCGATAAACGCTTTCCCCTTTTTGCAATAACGGGAGCTCTAAAGATCAGCCGGCCAGGCCAAAGGTTTCATGAAGAACGCGCACGGCCAGTTCGGTGTACTTTTCGTCGATGGCAACGGCTACTTTGATTTCGGAGGTCGAAATCATCTGGATGTTGATATTGTTGGCAGCCAGGGCGGAAAACATCTTGGTGGCAACGCCTGCGTGGCTGCGCATGCCCAATCCGACAATGGACACCTTGCTGATGTTTTCATCGGCAATGACCTCTTTGGCCTGAACCTCTTTGGCAACCTCGTTGGTAATCAGCAGGGCCTGCTTCAGGTCGGCCTTGGTTACGGTAAATGTGAAGTCGGTCATTCCCTCTTGACTGACATTCTGGACGATCATATCCACCGAGATGGCGGCATCTGACAGCGGGGTAAGGATTTTGGCTGCAATGCCGGGCTTATCCGGAACCCCCATGACGGCGATTTTGGCCTCATTCTTGTCGTATGCTACCCCTGAAACGAGAATTCCTTCCATATCCTTATCCTCCCTGGTAACCATGGTACCGGTATTTTCGTTAAGACTTGAACGGACATGTACGTCCACATCGTATTTCTTGGCAAACTCCACGGAGCGGATCTGCAGGACCTTGGCGCCAAGACTGGCCAGTTCGAGCATTTCGTCGTAGGAGATTTTCTCTATCTTGCGGGCTTCCTTGCAGATATTGGGGTCAGTGGTGTAGACGCCGTCAACATCGGTGTAGATCTCGCAGACATCTGCCTTGAGCGCAGCTGCAATGGCCACGGCCGAGGTGTCCGAACCGCCGCGCCCCAGGGTGGTGACATTGCCGGCGGCATCAATCCCCTGGAAACCGGCCACAATGACAATGCTCCCATCCTTGAGGTCCGCCCGGATGTTCTTGTCATCGATGCTCTCGATACGGGCCTTGGTGCTGGTGGTGTCAGTTACGATGGGTACCTGCCACCCCTGATATGATTTGGCCTTGTAGCCCAGCGACTTCAGGTGCATGGCCAAAAGACCTATGGTGACCTGCTCACCGGTGGCAACAACCACATCATATTCGCGGCCGTCCGGAATCTCGCTCATTTCATTGGCCAGTGCCACCAGTTTGTTGGTCTCGCCGGACATGGCGGAGACAACGACAATCAGATCGTTTCCGGCATCATAGGTTTTGATGATTCGTTTGGCGACATTCTTGATGCGATCGGTTGTGCCGACCGAAGTACCGCCGTATTTCTGGACTACAAGTGCCATACTGCTCTCCTTCGCATGAGTAGTAATACTGTTTGTATTTCTTGAATACAGTGCAGTAGAACAAAAATTGCAGAGTGACTGAGCTCTATATCAGAAATTGGCCTTTCAGGTCAAAGGAAATTTAAATTTCGCCAACGTGGCAAATCGGGCAAGCAGAGCCTCCGACTCTTGGCCTGCAGCTTCGAACACTACCCGTCGCTGGTCATCGCCGCAATGTTCGAAGGTAACAGCCAGATGATCCTTGGGCAACAGCTCTTCCAGGCGCTCGGACCATTCGATAATACAGATGCCATCACCCTGCAGATATTCTTCAAAACCAAGTTCGGCGATTTCGTTATCGCCGGACAGTCGGTAAAAGTCGAAATGATAAACCGGGACAGTGCCTGGATATTCGTTCATTATGGCAAAGGTGGGACTTGCCACCAGGTGAGCGCTTTCAGGCGCGGCCGCACTTGCGATGCCGCAGGTAAAACATGTTTTGCCGCCCCCCAATTCGCCACGTAACGCAACCAGGCTCCCACGGGGCAGAATGGAGCCCAGCTGCCGCCCCATTGCTTCGGTCTCTCCAGGCGAGCAGGAGAGAATTACCAAGCGCTTCATGTTGGTATCATATTGCGAATGATATCGATGCGGGATACGATCCCCACCAGTTTTCCAGCCACGGTCACCGGCAAGGCGTGCAGCTTGTTGTTGCTCATGACGTCGGCTGCGGAGCTGATCCCTTCGGAAGGGGCGACTGTCTTGATATCTTTTGTGTAAATCTCACCGACCGTCTGGGCGGTCATCCTTTGCAGTTCGCGCTCCAGGGTCCGTTCACCCTCCAGGGGGATTACCCAGTCAAACACCGAAATTACCGTGGGTATGTGCAGATTCTTCCCTTGTTCCACCAAGTCCGATTCGGTCACGATTCCAACCAGGTTGCCATCGTCATCAATAACCGGCAGGGTGCCGAAACGCCTTGTTTCGAAAATCTCGGCCAACTGGCGTATGGTGGTTTCGGGCTTTACGGTTACTACGTCTTTAGTCATGATATCTGCAACGGTTTGCATAGATGATCTCCTTGTTAATTTACACCATTCAGATAGTTACATTATACCAAACATGCTCAGATTGGAGAGCAAGGTGTTTTTCAGCATCTTGTTGAAGGCATAGGGCAGCCTCTCCTGGACATCCACGGCGCTGATGCCGATTTCACCCTTGTCTTCGGCCACCAGGTCGGCCGAGTAGCCATGGATAAAGACCCCCAGGCGGCAGGCATCTCCGGCGGAATAGCCTTGCCCCAGCAGCGAAGCGATGATGCCGGTCAGCACATCCCCCATGCCGCCGGTTGCCATGCCGGGATTGCCACTGCTGTTGATGGCGGCCGTGCCTTGCGGTGTGGCAATAATGGTGCGGGCTCCCTTGAGTACCAGATAGATGCCGTAGTTGCGTGCAAATTCCTGGGCTAGCGAGATGCGAACCGCCTCCACGTCAGGGACGGAGGTGCCAAGCAAGCGGGCCATTTCTCCCGGGTGCGGGGTAAGGACTACGTTGGCTGATTTTTTGCGCTTCAGGACGGTAATGTCTTCTGCCAGAGCATTCAGGGCATCGGCATCCAGGACCATGGGGATATCCGCAGATTCAAGCAAGGTCTGAACCAGGGCAACCGTTCCGGGGTTTCGGTCGATGCCCGGGCCGATAGCCAGTGCATCCTTGCCGGAGAGCAGTTTTTCGATGGTTGGAAAGGCTTGGCTTGACAGGTAGCCGCTGCCCGAATCCGGTAGCGGCACCGTCATGGCCTCGGTGGTCTTGACCTCCAGGATATGGTTCAGGCTCTCGGGGACCGCCAGGGTAACGAGCCCCGAACCGGCCCGGACTGCGCTGTTGGCGGAGAGTGAGGCGGCACCGGTCTTGCCGGGCGAACCGGCGATGATCAGACAATGCCCGAAATGACCTTTGTGCGCCTGCCTGTCACGGCGGCGCAACAGGGGGCGAATGAAATCCTGGTTGAGGAAATCATAGCCCATGACCGTTTCCATCAGCTGGGGCGGAATGCCGATATCCACCACAGTCAGCCTGCCGGTATGTTCTGCGCCCGGATATAGTACATGTCCCAGTTTGGCAAAGGCAAAGGTAACGGTGATATAGGCTCGTACCGCCTCTCCCAGTACCCTGCCGGTAGTCCCGTGGATGCCCGATGGAATGTCCACAGCCAGGATCGGTCGGCCCGAAGAGTTGAGCAGTTCTATCGCCTCTCGGTAGACACCAGTGACATCGCTGCGCAGACCGGTTCCCAACATGGCGTCAACGATCACGTCGGCCTGGAAGATATCATCCAGGTGCAGGGCCGTAAGCTGCCCTTCGTGGGGGCAGAAATTGATCATGTCAGGGGTTAGTTTTGCCAGGTTTACGGCGGCATCACCGGAGATCTGGTCCTGATCGGCCAAAATATAGACCTTGACGGTCCACCCTTTTTGTTTGAGCAGGCGGGCAACGACATAACCGTCGCCGCCGTTGTTGCCCTTGCCGGCAATGATCACAGCCCTGTTATTGCCCTTGAGCCCGAATTCGGAGACAATCGACTCCACACAACAGCGGCCGGCATTTTCCATCAGAGTCAGCCCTGGGATGCCGAGCTCCTCAATGGCCCGTTTGTCGATCTCCTGCATGGTATGTGCGGTAACAACTTTCATAGCGCCTCCAGAACCACCATTGCAATTGCATGACCCCCATCATGGGACAGGGATAAATAGATCTTGTCCAGACTCTTCTTGCCGAATATTTCCGATGCAGTGCCGGATAGGGTCAATTCCGGTTTCCCTTGTCCGTCTTTCACCACTTCCATTTCCTTCCAGGACATGCCGTCCCTCAGGCCGCTGCCGAGCGCTTTCAGAAAGGCCTCCTTGGCGGCGAAGCGGGCGGCGAAGCAGGCGGCGGCATCCTTTCTGGAGCTGCACAACTCATATTCCTGTGCTGTGAAAAGCCGGTGCAGCAGGGATGTATTGCCCTGGTCGACGAAACGCTGAAAGCGTTCGATGGAGACGATGTCAGTGCCGATGCCGTAGATCATGAATACTTGATCAACTCCACCATGTCCTTTACCGCCCGGTCGAGGCCAACCAGCACGGCCCGGGAGATGATCGAATGGCCGATGTTGTATTCCTCGATGCCGCCCAGGGATGCGATGGGCTTGATGTTGACGTAGTTCAGGCCGTGGCCGGCGTTGATCCCCAGACCGATCTTGGCGGCCAGCTTGATGGCTGTATCGATCTTTTCCAGTTCATGTCCCATGTCGGCCGTATTAAAGGCTTCGGCATAAGCTCCGGTGTGAATCTCGATATAATCGGCTCCGGTCTTGTTGGCTGCCTTGATCTGTTCCTGATTGGGGTCCACAAAGAGGCTGACGGAAATGCCGCCGTCGTGCAGCCGCTTAACGCTGTCGGTGATGGTCTTGAGGTTGAGGATAACGTCCAGCCCCCCCTCTGTGGTCAGCTCCAGCCGTTTCTCCGGTACCAGCGTGACCTGCTCCGGTTTGATCCTGAGGGCGATGCGCACCATTTCCTGGGTGGCGGCCATCTCAAGATTGAGCTTGGTCTTGACCGTTTGCCGCATGATCTCCAGGTCACGATCCTGAATGTGGCGGCGGTCCTCCCTCAGGTGGATGGTGATCCCTTCGGCACCGGCCAGTTCGCCTATGGCGGCCGCAATGACCGGATCGGGCTCCACTCCGCCGCGGGCCTGGCGCACGGTTGCCACGTGATCGACGTTTAATCCCAGTTTTGCCATGATCGATTCCTATCTTTCCCCGAGGTGCTGTTTCACAAGATCGGCGATCTCATTGGCCCAGCTGGTGATTTCATACTTGTCCTGCCCTTCCAGCATGACACGCAACAGCGGTTCGGTGCCGGAATAGCGGATCAGTACACGTCCCTCGTTGCCCAATTTTGATTCCACATCGCGAATGGCTTTTGCCACCGGTTCGATGGTCATGATGTCCTTTTTCTCGCTCACGCGGGTATTGACCAGCACCTGCGGCAACGGGATCATCACTTCGGCCAGCTCGGAGAGCGGTTTCCCTTCGCGGCGCATGACGGCCAGCAGTTGCAGGGCGGACAGGATACCGTCGCCGGTGGTATTGTAATCCAGGAAGATCATGTGCCCGGATTGCTCGCCACCCAGGTTGTAACCGCCGTTACGCATCTCCTCGACCACATATCGGTCGCCCACGGCGGTCTTCACGATCTTGCCGCCTGCCTTCCTGACGGCGATATCCAGGCCCATGTTGCTCATCACTGTGGCCACCAGGGTGTTCTGTTTGAGCACGTTGCGCTTGATCATGTCCGTGGCGCAGATGGCCATGATATGGTCGCCGTCAACCTCGTTGCCGAATTCGTCGCACACGATGACCCGGTCGGCGTCGCCATCCAGGGCAATACCGATATCGGCGCGATGCTGCTTGACCGCCTCGCTGATCACCTCCGGGTGGAGGGAACCGAAGCCGGCGTTGATATTGGTGCCGTTCGGCTTGACCCCTAAGGGGACCACCTCGGCCCCCAGTTCCTCGAAGACCGCCGGAGCCACCTTGTAGGCGGCGCCGTTGGCGCAGTCCAACACGATCTTGAGTCCCGAGAGATCCATGTCCTGGGGAAAGGTGTTTTTCAGGTAGACGATGTAGCGGCCGGCGGCATCGTCGATGCGGAAGGCCTTGCCAACCTCGGTGGCCGTGGGCCGCAGCGAGTCGATCTTGTTGGTTTCGATCAGGCGTTCGATCTTCAGTTCGATCTCGTCAGGCAGTTTGAAGCCGTCAGCGGAAAAGAACTTGATGCCGTTGTCCTGGAAGGCATTGTGGGAAGCTGAGATAACAACGCCGGCATCGGCCCGCATGGAGGAGGTGATGTTGGCGATACCCGGCGTGGGGAGCGGTCCCACCAGCAACACATCCACACCCATGGAGCAGATGCCGGCCACCAGTGCGTTTTCCAGCATATACCCGGAGAGGCGGGTGTCCTTGCCGATCACGATGCGGTGCCGCCGTTTGTTGGTGCTCTTGAAGATATAGGCCGCTGCCCGTCCCAACTGCATGGCCATCTCGATCGTCATTGGATAGACATTGGCTACGCCTCGTACCCCGTCGGTGCCGAATAGTTTTTTCACGGATGCTGATCTCCTTCCGATTGTCTGATTTGCGTCTTTACCAGGTTTATTTCCAGTGAAGCCGGAGAGATGCTGGTGACCTTGACCCCATCCGGCAATTTCAGGCTGGATTCCAGGTGCGGGAAAAGGGTTCTGCCGGGACCGATACCTCGCAGATCGAGCTTAAAGGCCCTATTTGACCGTCGTGCCCCCTCGATCAAAAGCGTTGGCCCGGACAAGGTGAAGCGGATTTCGCTAGGCAACTGCGAAGCCTGGGCATAACCGCTTGGCACATTCTGCAATTGCACCGGCAGGTTGAGCTCGACGTGGGTCTTGCGCGAGAATGACGTCAAGCCCCATATGCAGCATGCAACCATCAGGCTCAGAAGCTTGAGCTTCAGGTTGCGCGTGCAGCACCGCCTGAATATATCCGAAGCCGGTGATGCCATGGTCATGCTTCTCCCGTGACGGCGCTTCTTGGCGGCTGTTTGCCGTCAAAGGTCTTTCTGAGCATAGTGCGTATCTCGGATGGCTCTACATCGTAATTGATCTTGCCATCATGCACCAGTGATATCTTGCCGGTTTCCTCGGAAACAACCATGATCATGGCATCCACCATCTCCGACAAACCCAGGGCGGCACGGTGCCTTGTGCCAAAGCTCTTGGAGATGTCCGGATTCTGGGATAGTGGCAGCAGGCAGCCTGCCTTGGTCAGTTTCCCTTTCTGGATGATTACCGCACCGTCATGGATAGGGGAGTAGGGCAGAAAAATGGAGTTGAGCAATTCACTTGTGACCTTGGCATCGATCTCCGTACCGATCTCCAGAAGATGATCTATGGGCATCTGGCGGACAATAACGATCAAGGCGCCGATCTGTTTCGTAGCCATCTCACTGACTGCTTTGATCAGCTCTTCCACGGTTTCGGATGCTTCGTCGCTGATGCTGGGCTCGGTTTGCCGCCGCCCGGTCGCCAGCAGTGCCCTGCGGATGTCTCCCTGGAAGATGATCGCCAAGATGACCAGCGATGAGGAAAAAGTGTTGCGCAACAGCCAAGTGGTGGAATAAAAGCCCGAAAAAAGGGAAAGGTAGAAAGTAATGAAAAAGATCAACAGAACAATGAGTACCCTGACGGCTGTTTCCTTTTTCAGGAGAAGCGCGAGCTGGTATACCAGGACAGTCACGATAAGGATGTCACAGAGATCCAGTAAGGAAAAGCTGTCCAGAAGTTCGGGCATGGGCTTGTCTCAAATAGGGCGGTGTGCGGCGTGCAGCGGTTAAGATGCAAGTATAGCACTCAGGCGAGTTATGTGCACCGCATTCAACCGTTTAAAATGGCATGGGTCATGTCGGCCACATCCTTCATTTCGCGGACATCATGCACTCGCAGAATGGCTGCTCCGTTGGCGATTGCCAGGGCTACTGTCGCGGCAGTGCCGTAAGATCTATCGCCCGTGTCTCTCCCCAGGGTCGTGCCGATAAAGGATTTCCGGGATGTGCCTGACAGGATCGGCAACCCAAGGCACTGGAACTCCCGCAGGCGGCGCAGTACTTCGAGATTGGCAGCCGCGTCCTTGGCAAAACCGATTCCCGGATCGACGGCTAGTCTTGACCGTTCGACCCCCGCGGTCTCAGCCAGCTGAACTGAACTTTTCAGACCATTTGTAATCTCACCCAGCAGGTCGTCATAGCGTGTATCCTTGTGCATTACATCAGGTGTTCCCCGCGTATGCATCAAAACCGCCCCGGCGCCGGTACTTGCCGCCAGTGCGGCCATCTCTCCGTCGAAGGTGAAGCCGCTGATGTCGTTGATGATTTCGGCTCCGGCAGCCAGGGCTTCCCGGGCAACCCGGCTCTTCCAGGTGTCGATCGAGATGGCGCAGGCGATTTTGCCGTCCAGTTCTTTGAGAACCGGGATCACACGGCGCAGTTCTTCAGCCGTTTCCACCGGCTCTGCTCCAGGGCGGGTGCTTTCGCCGCCGATATCAATGATGTCGGCTCCCTGCTCAACCATCTCCAATGCCCTGTCGATAGCATGCCCAGGGTCAAAAAAACGATTTCCGTCGGAAAAGGAATTGGGCGTCACATTGAGAATCCCCATGATGAGCGGGCGCGTCAATGCCAATTCGCGACGGGCGGTTTTCCAGGATTTTGGCGAGACGGAAGCGTTTGCCAGGAGAACTTCCAGCTCCGCTGCCAGGGCCGGAAGTTCGAAGGATTGCTGCATGAGCTTGCTACAAAGCTGCTGAAGCTGTTCGTCGGTGCCGATCAGGATGAGGTTGATACCATCAATGCCGTCGGCAACGGTGCTGCTTGCCATGGCTGCTTCTCCGCCCAGCAAGAGCATTTCCCGCTTGAGGATCTTGGCCTGGTGGCAACGCAGTTCGCTGAGATGCACACAGCGTGTGAACATCCTGGATGCCATCCTGGCGATGCCGGCGGCGTCTACCCTGACACGATTCAGTTCCCGCCCCGCGTCGGCGGGTGTGGCAATAGCCAGTAACCTGGCCGAGAAGCGGCTGGACGGGGTAATGCTCAATTTAGGCCTGGACGTCCGCGTGCTGTTCAGGTTGTTCGCTGCTCTTTGCTTTGCACGGTTCGCTTGAATTGATGATTACATCAACCTCGGCTCCACTCAGGTTTTCCTTCTCGATCAGGCAAGCCGACAGGTTGTGAAGGTTCTGGATGTTTTCCTGCAGCAGGGTATAGGCACGTTCGTAGGCCTCGTCAACGATGCGCTTGATCTCGGCATCGATCTCGACGGCAGTGGCCTCGCTGTAGTTTTTGTGGGTGGACATCTCGCGACCCAGGAAGATCTGTTCGTCTTTCTTGCCAAAGGAGAGGGGCCCCATCTTATCGCTCATGCCCCACTCGCAGACCATCTTGCGGGCCATTTCCGTGGCCTGCTCAATATCATTGCCGGCGCCGGTGGTAAAGGTATTGAAGATGATCTGCTCGGCGGCGCGGCCACCCATCATGACGGCGATACGGGCCAGCAGGGCTTCGCGGGCGTAGCTGTGCTTGTCCTCGATCGGCAGTTGCATGGTAACGCCCAGGGCACGGCCGCGGGGGATGATGGATACCTTGTGGATCGGGTCGGTGCCCGGGATCATTTTAGCCACCAGGGTGTGGCCGGCTTCATGATAGGCAGTGCTATTCTTTTCTTCGTCGGAGATTACCATGCTGCGGCGCTCGACGCCCATCAATACCTTGTCCTTGGCATTATCGAAATCTGCGGATTCCACCAGGGTTTTGTCCGTACGTGCCGCCAGCAGGGCTGCCTCGTTGACCACGTTGGCCAGGTCCGCGCCGGAGAAGCCCGGTGTTCCGCGGGCGATTACCGCCAGATCAACATCAGGGGAAAGTGGCACTTTCTTGGCATGAACCTTCAGGATCATTTCACGGCCCTTGACATCGGGACGTGGAACAACCACCTGGCGGTCGAAGCGTCCGGGACGCAGCAGGGCCGGATCGAGCACGTCGGGGCGGTTGGTGGCGGCAATCAGGATGACGCCCTCGTTGGATTCGAAGCCGTCCATCTCCACAAGCAACTGGTTGAGGGTCTGCTCGCGCTCGTCATGACCGCCGCCCAGCCCGGCACCGCGGTGGCGACCAACGGCGTCGATCTCGTCGATGAAGATGATGCATGGCGCGCTCTTCTTGCCCTGTAGGAACAGGTCACGCACCCGGCTGGCGCCTACGCCCACGAACATTTCCACGAAGTCCGAGCCGGAGATGGAGAAGAATGGCACCCCGGCTTCGCCGGCAATGGCGCGGGCCAACAGGGTCTTGCCCGTACCCGGAGGGCCCATCAGCAGAACCCCTTTCGGGATGCGGCCCCCCAGTTTGGTGAACTTCTTGGGGTCTTTCAGGAAGGAGATGATCTCGTTCAATTCTTCCTTGGCTTCCTCGATGCCGGCCACATCCTCAAAGGTGATCTTGCCCTGGGCCTCGGTCAGCAACTTGGCGCGGCTCTTGCCGAACGACATGGCCTTGCCGCCCCCCACCTGCATCTGGCGCATGAAGAATATCCAGATCCCCACCAGGAGCAGGAGCGGGAACCAGGAAATGAAAATGGAGAACCAGGAGAACTTCTCTTCCTCGGGTTTGGCGTTTACGGTTACCTTTTTATCCAGAAGGGTTTTGGTGATGTCGGCGTCGGAAGGTTTGTAGGTGTGGAACTCCTTGCCGTCCTTGCCATCGAATTTACCGTAAATGTCGTTGCCCTGAATTGTTACGGAAGTGATCTTGCCCGTATCGACCTGGGAGATAAAGTCGCTGTAGTTGATTTTTTCTGCCGTTGGTCGCGGCTTGTTGAACATGTTGAAGAGCAGGATCATCATCAGGCTTATGACCAACCAGAGAGCAAGATTCTTATAAAATTGATTCACGGTAACCCCCGTAATGGAATGAGCTTTAAGCAGCGTTCAAACATTTATAACTAGCATTTTATATGCATATTTACAAGTTAATTGACGGGTGGAGTCTCATCCGCTTTGGGAGAAAACTGCGCTGACAAGATTGGATGACAGGCTGCTTACCCGCGACAGATGGGAGGTGCGCAGGCCACAGACCCAGATCAAGGTATCGTTACTGAAAACCAGGGGGATCTGTCTGCGTCGGGCAAGGGGGATTTTGGCCTCTATGAAGATCTCCTTGACCTTTTTGCTGTCGCTCATACCAAAGGGGACAATGCGATCGCCCGGCTGGAAGGTGCGGACGTGCCATGGAAATGGGGCTTGGTCAAGGTCGAATACAGCGGTGTCGGCAGGCAGATGGGACAGGTCCGCCAGTGCTGCCTGAACAGTGCTGATGGTCAGACGGCCGCCGTTTGGGATCTCGTAAACGCCTGGTCCGGTGATGATGCGCATTTCAGGATCGGCCCCCGCAGCTCCTTGGAGGGGAGGGGAGGGATGCAGTGGCTTATTGCTTGAGTTGGCGCATGGCGAGGAAGCGGATGCACGCTTGAGCAGGAGTGTCCCGTACTCTCTTATGGCCGTTATCCCCTGGGGCAGGTTCAGGGTTGCATTGGGCCTGGACGAGTCGGACAGCAGCTCAAGGGACTTGATATGCCGGCTGGTGAAATGATCCAGATTGCCCGCCAGCCGTTCCAGGGCCAGGCGGAAAACCCTGCGCCGCAGTGCTGCAGGTTCTGCTGCCAGGAGGGAAATGTCACAGGCCAGGCCTTGGTCGTTTGCCGAGCAGGCGCGCATCACGGCCTTTTCCGCTAACTGATCCAACAGTACGTCTTCATCTGCCAGCAAGGCAGCGGTTATGCCCAGTCGTTGCCGGATGGCAGGATTGTACCCTTCCAAAAGCGGCAGCAACTCATGGCGGATGCGGTTGCGCAGGAAATCGCCATCGCTGTTGCTGGCGTCCTCGCGCCAGGTCAATCCTCGCTCTTTCAGGTAGTTTTCGATCTCGGCCCTGGTGATGTCCAGCATGGGGCGAATGAAACCTCGGTCATTTCGGTATTGCATGCCGCTAAGCCCGCTTGGGCCGGAGCCCCGCATCAGGCGCATCAGAACGGTTTCAGCCTGGTCATCGGCATGGTGTGCCAGGGCAACCGCGGTTGCCCGCCATTTTTCCCGCAGCTCTTCGAAAAAGGCGATGCGCGCCCGCCGTCCGGCATCCTCCAGGTTGAGGCCCCGTTGTGCCGCCAATTCCTTCACGTCAATACGCATGGACTCGAAAGGCAGATCATGGCGGGTTGCCAGTTCGCGGGCGAATTGCTCATCGGCGTTCGAATCCTCGCCGCGCAGGCAGTGGTTGACGTGGGCCGCCACCAGTCGCGGCGCGAATCCGGGCAAGGTGGCAAGCAGGTCCAGCAGGGCAGTGGAGTCCGCTCCCCCGGAGATGGCGACGATCAGCGTGTCTTCAGGCTCGAAAAGGCGCTGTTCTCGGATCGTGCGGGCGATCCGCTTGCTAAGCTCTAACGATGTTCTGGTCACTTTTTGCCGGTCAGGGAGATGATTTCAGGGATGACCTGATGCATGGCGTCCTGCAGCGAGTGAAGCATGATCAGCTCCTTTTCCTCTGCCGTGGCCGACAATGGGACTGTTCTGCTGTCACGGGACGCTACCGAGAAGGTCTTGACCTTGACGCCTTTCAGGAATACATCCACGTTGAACCTGAGTTCTTGCTTGATTTCGTCGCTGATTGTTCCCTGGTTGACATTCAGGAAGGCGTTGATGTCGGTGATAAGGATGCCACGGTCACCAGAGGGAGGTGGGGAGGTGGCGTAGGCGGCGGTAAACCCAGAGCGTTTCAATTCGAGCAGCAGCGCCGCTGATATCCACTCGCCAATGCTGCGGTCAGAAAGGATGTTGGCCTGGGGCACACCATGGACGTTGTTGATGGTACCGATGACCCATTGGTCATGGCTGTTTCGGGTCGCGGAAGGCGGGTCCAGGCGTGCAACGGAGATCTCGCTGCCCTGTTTGACCGATGGTTGTGAGGTCGGGGTGTAGGTCAGCGCTATCTTCTGGTCCACCGTGGCGCAGCCGGCCAGTGCGGACAGAGCGAATAAAACCACTACAAGGGATGTCGTCAGGTGCGGAAATCTAATATTCATGGCAATTACCTCGCAGGCGTGGTGAAATTAAATATCAGGATTCATGCACAGGCTGCATTCATTGGTTTTGTATCGGTTCCCCAATGTGTCCTTGACTGCGTCCGTGCTGTTTTCTTCCTTGTCGCCTGTCAATCGTTTTTGAATATAACTTGATACGGAGAAATACTATATGCAAAAAAATCGCGAGAGGCAATTCCGCAGAAAAACGACTTGCCCGTGGTTGGGAAATGGATTATATTTTAATTAGTTCCAAAGAGGAGTTAAGCAACAATGTCGTCATCCATAAGTAATGCCACACAAACTCCTACCGATGTCGTGACTTTGCAGCAAGTACGACGCCCGTCCGCCCCCCGGAAAGAAACTCCATCCGGGAAAGCGCCCCAGCGTTCGACTGCGTCCAACATAACTCTACCCGAAGATGTCGTGACCCTCTCTACCTCCAGCAGGTCAAAGGCGGAAGCATCCCTCCTTGCCAAGAAAAAACCTTCTTTACCAGTGACTGCCGATGAAAAACAGGCCCTCTTGAGTGCCGGTTCGGACAAAAACGGATTTTCCATCCACGTTTAGCCATTATGGCTAGATCTTGTCTGTCCGGAACAGCATGTTCAACAGAAAGCTTATCAGGCTGAAAAACAGGGCGGCCAGGAAGGCGGTGGCGAATCCGGACACATGAAAACCCGTTACGAGGTGGGCGGCCAGATAGAATATAAAACCGTTTATCACCAGGGTAAACAACCCCAGGGTAACCACTGTCACCGGCAGGGTCAACAGTAGGATTATCGGCCGCAGAAAGACATTCAACAGTCCGATCACCAGGGTCCCAACCAACAGGTCGCGAAAATTGTCGATCCGGATGCCGGGTACCAGTTTCATCACGAAAAACAGGGCGAACGAATTCACCACCCATTTTAGCAATAGCCTTGTCATATATCCCTCACGCAGTACCGCTTACAGCCACTTTTTGCCCTTGAAATAGTAAACCATGCCCAAGGCAATGGCGACCATTACCCCCCACAGTACATAATAGCCGTCGTGCCATTCCAGTTCGGGCATGTGTTTGAAGTTCATGCCATAGACTCCGACCAGAAAGGTCAATGGCAAGAAGATCGTGCCGACCACGGTCAGGAACTTCATCACCTCGTTGGTGCGGTTGCTGATGCTGGATAGGTACAGGTCCAGCATGCCGGAGAGCAGGTCGCGGTAGGTCTCGACCGTGTCGATGACCTGCATGGTGTGGTCGTAAACATCGCGGAAATAGAGCTTGGTGGAGTCGCCCAGGAGGGGGCTGTCGCCGCGTTCGAGGAACGATATCGCTTCCCTGAGCGGCCAGACCGCCTTGCGCAGGAAGATGATCTCCTTCTTCATCTCGTTGATCAGCTGCAAGGTGACGCGGTCCGGAGTCAGCGCCAGATCCTCCTCGATGTTGACGATCCGTTCCCCAAGGTCTTCCAGTACGCTGAAGTAGTTGTCCACGATGGCGTCGGTCAGGGCATAGGCCAGATAATCGGCCCCCAAGGTCCTGAGCTTGCCCTTGGAGTTGCGGAGACGTTCGCGTACCCCATCGAAGGCATCCCCATCTATTCCCTCCTGGAAGGTGAAGAGATAGTCCTTGCCAAGAATTATGCTGAGTTGCTCCGATGTGAATTCCTTGTCCTTTGTTGGCCGCATCATGCGCAGCACGATGAAGAGATAGTCGCCGTAATCCTCGATCTTGGGGCGCTGGACCGTGTTTACGATATCTTCCAGCACCAGGGGATGAATATGGAAGCAATCCCCGAAATGGCGAATTACCTCCACGTCATGCACCCCTTCCACGTTCACCCAGCGGATTTCAGGGAATTCCAGGTGTGAGAGGCATTGGTCGAGCTGTTGGTAGTTCTGTTCATTGAAGGTGGAGGGACCGTAGCTGATCAGTGTTATGTTGACCGCCTGCGACGGCGCCTCTCCTATGTGAACCAGCGTGCCCGGCGGCAGGCCGGTTTTTACCGAGCGTTTCTTTGACAATTTGTGACTTGGGTGCATCTCAGATTCCCAGGATGTCCGCCATGCGGAGCAGATCGTCGGTCAGTTTTTTCTGTCCGCCCAGCACCACCATCTCCAAAAGCGTCGTGGTCAGGGAATTGGCTGAAAGCCCGACCATGACCCCCTTGGTGCCGGCAAGCAGCAGGTCCACCGATTTGCGGCCAAAACGGCTGCCCAGCAGGCGGTCGAAGACCGTTGGCGCCCCGCCTCGCTGGTAGTGACCCAACACGGTTACCCTTGTCTCAAAACCGGCGCAATCCTTGATGCTGTCCGCGATTTCCTGGGCATGTCCGGCCCCCTCGGCCATGATGATCAGGGCATTGGTGCGCCCTTCGTCGTAGCGGCGGCGCAGTTGATGACACATCTCCGAGAGGTCCAGTTCCGCTTCGGGCACGATGGCGAATTCCGCGCCGGTGGCAATGGCGCTGGTGCTGGCCAGGTAGCCGGAATTGCGCCCCATAACCTCGACTATGAAGGCCCGGTCGTGGGAGCTGGCGGTGTCCTTGATGCAGTCAACCGCATAGATGATGTTATTGAGGGCCGTATCGACGCCCAGGGCCATGTCGGTGTAGGGGATGTCGTTGTCGATGCTGGCCGGTATGCCGATAACCGGGAAACCCATCCGGTCCAGGGCCAGGGCGCCGTTCAGGGAACCATCTCCGCCGATAACGATCAGCCCTTCGACCCGTTCCCTGAGCAGGTTGTCCAGGGCCGTTTTTCTCCCCTCTTCGGTACGGAACTCCTGGGAGCGGGCCGACTGCAGAAAGGTGCCGCCCCTTTGGAGCACTCCGGAAACCGACCTGGTGTCTAGGTGGATGTAATCGTTTTTCAGCAGCCCCGCAAAGCCCTTGCGGTAGCCGATCATCTCGACGTCTTTGGATATGGCGGTGCGCGCCGCGGCACGGATGACGGCGTTCATGCCGGAACAGTCGCCGCCGCTGGTAAGGATTGCCAGTCGTTTCATGGTAACGTCTCCTGTTTCAACTTGTTTCAGATGGACCCATGGCTAGTTTTGCCGGGTTTCCACGTACACGGTGGACTCGTGCAACCGCACCCCCAGTTTTGCGGAGCTCCCTTTGTACCAATCCACCAGGTCGCGGCCGTTGATTTGCTGCTGACCGGACAAATCATTCCGCAACTTGTCCTGGTGCGTCAGTGACCGGGCGCCGTTGGCAAAGCTGCGCGAGGCAACCTTGTTGCTGATGACGGGAAAGGGGAGTCTGCGGTCGCTGGCGAACACCTTGACCGCATCCTTGCCAAAGGGCGGCTCTACCTTGATCTCCCATGAATCGCTCATCTCAGGGATGGTGTAAATGGTGCCGGGCTGTCTGGGCTGTTCCGGTTCGCCCTGCTTCGGGTAGAGAAGCGAGACCTCGCCATTGGGGTTTATGTCATAGATGTAGACATACAGCGGTTTGGAAACCTGAACGGTGAAGCTGACCGTCTCCCCTTCGCGGAATACCTGGTAGCTTCCCCCTTTGACTGTGGATATGCGTACCGCCCCCGACTGTTCATGTTCGGTATCCGCAATCTGGGCCAGGGTCTCTGCTGCGTCGTTGTCCAGGCTGTAAGGGATCATGCCGGCCGGTATGTTTTCTTCACCATTGGCCAGGATGCTCCCCTTCATATCCTTGAGGGAGACCGACATGTTGACGGTGTCGGTGCCCTGGAGGTAGGCCCCCTCCAGCACGGCATCCGCTCCGGCCAGCACTGCGTCGGCGCCGTCAAGTGTCGCGTCCTTGGCTATGGATCGGGGGGCGGCCTTTGCCATGGCCGGTTTGTTTTCGATGATGCGGAAATAGGGCGTATCGGATAGGGAAACCTTCAGTTTACGGGTGGCATATTCGGAGAATGGGCTGGAGTATTTTTTACGGGCTTCCACCACGGGGTTGACAGCGACGGTCAGTTTGCCGGCGTGGTTCCAGCCGCGGGCGACTTTCTGGGCCAGGCGTCCCAGTTTGGCGTCCAGATTCTCCGTGAAGCAGTCAGGAGGCAGTTTGTCCTGCGCTATCCGGTAGGTGCCTTTAAGGTTGCGGTAGGAGTCGTTTTTTGTGCTGTTGAGCTTGAGGTACACGGTTACGATTCCGTTGTTGCGCTGGTAGCTGGCCGTGAGCGCATAGTCGGCCTGATCGATATTGTGCGCTTCAAAAGAGTACCCGGCCTTGCACAGGGCCCGCTCCAGTTCGTTCGCCAGCATGCCGGCAAAGGGGACGGCGCACTCATTCCGGCCTTCGCGGATATCCTCCCGGTCCAGGTAGAGTCTGAGACCCATGCCGGCATGGCCTTCCTTGATTTCCTTGGCCATGGCGTCGGCCATCTCGGCCAGGGTGTTGTAGAGGGCAGGTTGCGAGTCGGAATTGGATGTACCGAACCAGGCGTGGGCAGGGAGTGTGATACTTAGTGCCAGAATGAGGAACAAAAATATGCGTAGCCTGTTCAAGGTGACCTCACCATAAAACGTTTATTGCAGACAGGGTATCAGACCTAGAGGATATAGCCAAATTCAGCGTCTCAGGAAGGCTGATTTTTTCGTTTGTTCCGCAGCCACTCCATTCTCTCAACAATATTTTTCTCGTAACCGTGCCCCTTGGGCTCGTAGAACTTTCTGCCGGCGATCTTTTCCGGCAGGCAATCCTGGCCCGAATACCCCTCGGCGTAGTCGTGGGCGTACTGGTAACCCTTGTGGTAGCCCAGTTCCTTCATCAGCTTGGTGGGGGCGTTGCGGACATAAAGCGGGACAGGCAGGGCACCGCTTTTCCTGACCTCGGAAAGGGCGGCATCGATGCCGATGTAGCTGGCATTGGACTTGGGGGCGGTGGCAAGGTAGGTAACCGCTTGGCCCATAATGATTCTGCCTTCAGGCATGCCGATGACCTGAAAGGCCTGCAGGGCTGATACCGCCACCTGCAGGGCGCGCGGGTCGGCGTTGCCGATATCCTCCGAAGCCAGGATGATCATGCGGCGCAGGATGAAGAGGGGGTCTTCGCCAGCCTCCAGCATGCGGGCCAGCCAGTACAGGGCGGCGTCCGGGTCACTGCCGCGCATGGACTTGATAAAGGCGGAGATGACGTTGTAGTGCTCCTCCCCTCCCTTGTCGTACAGCAGTGCCTTCTTCTGCAGTGCTTCCTGCACCGTATCCAGGGTGATAATGCGTTCGTCCACCTGCCCCTTGCTCATCAAGCCGGCTGCCACCTCCAGGGTGTTGAGGGCGATGCGGGCGTCGCCGTCGGCCTGGGCTGCCAGGAAATCAAGGGCTTCGTTGCTGGCCGTCAGGGCTAGTTTGCCCAGGCCCCGCTCGTCATCCGACAGCGCTTGCTCCAGGATGCCGCGTAGTATGGGCGGTTCCAGCTGTTTCAGGGTCAGTACGCGGCAGCGGGAGAGCAGGGGGGCGATCACTTCGAAGGATGGATTTTCTGTGGTGGCGCCGATGATGGTGACCACCCCTTTTTCCACGTATGGCAGAAAGGCGTCCTGCTGGGATTTGTTGAAGCGGTGTATCTCGTCGACAAAGAGGATGGTTCGCAGGCCGCGGGCAGCGTACCCTTCGGCTTCACGGAATATTTCGCGGATCTCCTTGATGCCGGAGAGGATGGCCGAGAAAAAAATGAAGTGGGATTTGGTTTCTGCGGCGATGATATGGGCAAGCGTTGTTTTGCCGCAGCCGGGCGGCCCCCAGAAGATAAGGGAGGAAAGGGTGTCTGTCTCGATCATGCGGCGCAGGATGTGACCTTCGCCCAGCAGGTGCTCCTGTCCGATGAAGTCGGCCAGGTTGCGGGGACGCATCCGCTCGGCCAGGGGCGCGTTCAAAGACCTTTGCGGAGTTTTGGACCCCTTGGTTGCTTGATCCCAAAGACCTGGAGTTTTCATTGCAGCGCCCTGGGTCAGACCAGGTCACGCCGACTGTGACGGCAGACCTTTTCCGGCTGGATACCCCAGATTTCACTGGCATATTCGGCGATGGTGCGGTCGCTGGAAAACTTGCCCATGCCGGCGGTATTGAGGATCGACCGCTTAGCCCATTCGTAGGGCTGCCGGTAGATTCTGTCCACCGAATCCTGGCAGGCCAGGTAGGAGGCATAATCAGCCAGCAACATGTAATTGTCGTTGTGCAGCAGGTTGTCCACGATCGGCTTGAACAAATTGGGGTCGCCGGGAGAGAAGGTGCCGTTGGCGATCTGGTCCAGGGTCTGCTTCAGCTCCGGATTGCGGTAATAGTAATCAAGTGGGCGGTAACCGGCGCTCTTCAGGCTGTTCACCTGCTCGGCGGTCATGCCGAAGATGCAGATGTTCTCAGCGCCCACCTCTTCCATGATCTCGATATTGGCGCCGTCCATGGTGCCTATGGTCAGAGCGCCGTTCAGGGCGTACTTCATGTTGCCGGTACCTGAGGCCTCTGTCCCGGCGGTGGAAATCTGCTCCGACAGGTCCGCGGCCGGGAAAATCATCTCGGCCAGGGAAACATTGTAATTGGCCAGGAATACGACCTTGAGCAGGTGATTGGAGGCAGGATCGTTGTTGACCACCGCTCCCACGGCATTGATCAGCTTGATGATCAGTTTGGCCATGAAATAGGATGGGGCAGCCTTGCCGCTGAAGATGACCGTCCTGGGGGCGATATCCTGGCTGGGGTTGGACTTGATGCGGTTGTAGCGGGTGATGACGTGCAGTACGTTGAGCAGTTGCCGCTTGTATTCATGGATGCGCTTGGTCTGGCAGTCGAACATCGAGTCCGGTGAAACCTGGATGCAGGTCTGTTTGAAGATGTGTTCGGCCAGACGTTGCTTGTTGGCCCGCTTGACCTCTGTCCATTGTTGCTGGAACTCCCGGTCATCGGCCAGGTCGCGCAGTTTGGTCAGTTCATCCAGGTTTGTGACCCAGTTGTCGCCGATCCTGGATGAGATCAGGTCTGCCAGCCAGCGGTTGGAGTACTTCAGCCACCGTCGCTGGGTGATGCCGTTGGTCTTGTTGTTGAAGCGCTCCGGCCAGAGTTCGTGGAAGTCGCGAAAGAGCTCATTTTTGAGGATCTCGCTATGGAGGGCCGAAACGCCATTGACGGAGTGGCTGCCGACAATGGCCAGGTGTGCCATGCGGACATGTTTTTCACCTTCTTCCCCGACGATGGACATGCGCCGCAATCTCTCGAAATCATCGGGAAAACGGGCCGCTACCTCCTTGAGGAAGTGGTCGTTGATCTGGTAGATGATAAGAAGGTGCCGCGGCAGGATGCTTTCCATGGTCCGTATGGGCCATTTTTCCAGGGCCTCGGGAAGGATGGTGTGATTGGTGTAGGCAAAGGTCTTGACTGCGATGTCCCAGGCTGCATCCCAGGAGAGCTGTTTCTCATCCAGCAGGATGCGCATGAGTTCGGGTATGGCTAGGGTGGGGTGGGTGTCGTTCAACTGGATGGCCACCTTTTCGGGCAACAGGCAAAAATCGGTGTGCTTCTTGGCAAAGCGGTAGAAGATGTCCTGCACCGTGGCCGATGCCAGGAAGTACTCCTGGCGCAGGCGCAACTCCTTGCCCTCGGCCATATGGTCGGCCGGATAGAGCACCTTGGAGATGTTTTCGGTCTTCATTTTTGATTCCACCGCGCCGACATAATTGCCCTGGTTGAAGGAGGTCAGCTCGAAATCACGGGTGGATTTGGCGCTCCAGAGCCGCATGGTGTTAACCGTGTCGTTGCCGTAGCCTGGCACCGGCACATCATAGGCCAGGGCCATGACGTCGTTGGTGTCGATCCAGGAGTGACACCTGGAGCCGTCGTCGCCGCTGTATTCCACCACCCGGCCATTGAACTTGATTTGGTGGAGGTGCTCCTGGCGCCCGAATTCCCAAGGGTTGCCATAACGCAGCCAGTTATCGGGCATCTCGAACTGGTTGCCGTCAACGACCTTCTGGTAGAACATGCCGTATTCGTAGCGGATGCCGTAGCCGTAGGCCGGCAGGCACATGGTTGCCATTGAATCGAGGAAACAGGCCGCCAGTCGTCCCAGGCCGCCGTTTCCCAGGCCGGCGTCCCACTCGATTTCCTGTAGATCCTTGACGTCGATGCCCATCTCCATCAGGGCGTTTTCCCATTCCTCCATGATTCCCAGATTGATCAGGCTGTTGCCCAAGGATCGCCCGATCAGGAATTCCATCGAGATGTAGTAAACCCGCTTGGAGTCGTTGATATAGTATGATTGCTGCGTGTCGAGCCAACGTTCCACCAGCAGGTCGCGCACCGCATAGGCCAGGGCTTGATAGAGATCGGACCGGGTGGCCGAGTACTTGTCCTTGACCAGGGTGTATTGCAGGTGCCTAAGGAAGGCACGCTGCAACTCGGTTGCAGTGGGCTTGGTATCGCTGGGTGGGGTGGATTCGGCTGCGATCATGGCATGATCCTCAAAAGGGGATTAATTAAATTTTGCGGGTTAATATATATGATTTCACCCTGTTTTGGCAACAGAACACCTTGATCTATAAAAAATATCCAACTGCATTTCAATCCGCCGGGTTTTGTGTTGACAGGTAAAACTATTTGAATTAAAAACCGCACAGGGAGAAAATAGCGTGAAATCAAAACCATTGCCTGGTCTTATGGGATGGCTGGTGGCTTGCGGCAAAGCGTCCCCAGCTTATTTTGTTCTGCTGCTGCTCTTGTCGCTCCTGGCCGGATGCGGTAGCGGAAACAGCGGTCTTCCTCCTTCTGAAACCCTGTCCTCAATAGCGGTCACCCCGGCCGCCAAGAGTGTTGCCCCCGGAACACCAGTACAGTTTACTGCGATCGGCCATTATTTGGATGGCACCGATATGGACGTAACCGATTCGGTTGCGTGGAATTCATCGGACGGCACTATCGCTACGATCAGCAATTCCACAGGATCAAAGGGCGTTGCCACGGCGCTTGTTGCCGGTTTCACCAACATTACCGCAACGTTGGGAAATGTCTCCGGCGGTGCCGCGTTCACGCCATTGGCGCTGGTGTCCATTACGATTACCCCGGCTACGACCATCATGGTCTATAACCCCAACGCTTCCGCTTCCGATGCGTTCCAATTCACGGCAACCGGGCAACTGTCGGACGGAACCAGCCAAGACCTGACAAACCTGGCTGTCTGGAGTTCTTCGGATAATAATGTGGCCTTTGTCAGCAGTTCCACTGGTGCCGCTCATGCCATTGGGCTAGGTACGGCCACCATCAGCGCAACCTTTGCCGGAGCTCTCAGTACAGCCGCTGTCACGGTGCAATAGCGACCCCATAGTCGTGACACTTATCAGTATGAGATTTGATGATTAATATTTATTTCGGTCCTGCCATCCGGATTCCCACCCTGATCCCGCAAGTTGCGCCCGTGGCATGCTTCGTCCGTTTTTCCCCAAAGCCTCCGAAGAATCCATGCAATCACCTTCCCGGTTGACACTCAAGTGACATATATAGTATCTTTTCTGACCTTTATGCCGCATCAATCCTGTGTTTGACGGCACGAAACAAATACGCGGACAAGGAAGATAAAACATGCGCAGCGATACCATCAAAAATGGGCTTGAACGCACGCCACATCGTGCCCTTTTGAAGGGGACCGGTGTTCCTGACACGGCATTCGAGAAGCCGTTCATTGGCGTGGCCACCAGTTTCACCGACCTGATTCCCGGCCATACCGGCATGCGCGATCTGGAGCGTTTCATCGAGAAGGGCGTTCACTCCGGTGGCGGCTACTCTTTTTTCTTTGGCATCCCCGGGGTATGCGACGGCATTGCCATGGGTCACAAAGGGATGCACTACTCGCTACCCACCAGGGAGCTGATCGCCGATATGGTCGAATCAGTGGCCGAGGCCCATCGCCTGGACGGTTTGGTACTTCTGACCAACTGTGACAAGATCACCCCCGGCATGCTGATGGCTGCTGCGCGTCTCGATATCCCGTGCATCGTGGTCACTGCCGGTCCCATGATGAGCGGCCGCGGTCAGGCCGGAAGAAAATATTCCTTTGTGTCCGATACATTCGAGGCCATGGCCCGTTACAAGGCCGGCGTGATCGACGATAAGGAACTCAAGGTTTGCGAGGATAACGCCTGTCCCGGCATGGGGTCCTGCCAGGGGCTGTTTACAGCCAACACCATGGCCATTCTGACCGAGACCCTGGGTATGAGTCTGCCGCGCTGCGGTACGGCCCTGGCGGTTTCGGCCCTTAAGAGGCGCATTGCCTTTGCCTCCGGGGAAAAGATCGTCGAGCTGGTGAACAATAACGTCACCCCCCGCTCCATCCTGACCCGTGACGCGTTCGAGAACGCCATCCGGGTAGATCTTGCCCTGGGCGGCTCGTCCAATACCGTCCTGCACCTGCTGGCGATTGCCCGGGAGGCCGGGGTTGACCTGCCTCTGGAAACCTTTGATATCCTGTCCAAGGACACCCCCCAGTTGGCATCGATGAACCCTGCCGGCGAGCACTTCATGGAAGACCTGGACATTGCCGGCGGTGTCAGCGGCGTGATGAAGCAGTTGGGCGACAAGATCAAGGATACGCCGACAGTTTTCGGCCTGACGTCACTGCAGTTGGCCGGAAGTGTCGAAAATGTGGATGAGGACGTGATTCACCCACTTACCAATTCGATCAAAAAGGAAGGTGGCATTGCCATCCTGTCCGGCAATCTGGCCCCCAAGGGTGCGGTGGTCAAGCAGTCGGGCGTGTCGGCCGCCATGATGCAGTTCGAGGGCACGGCCCGTTGTTTCAATGCCGAAGAACTGGCCATGGCAGCTATTATGGAGGGTAGGATCGTCTCCGGCGATGTTGTGGTCATTCGTTACGAAGGTCCCAAGGGAGGCCCTGGCATGCGCGAGATGCTGGCTCCCACGGCGGCCATAATGGGGATGGGACTGGGAGATTCTGTAGCCTTGATCACCGACGGCCGTTTTTCGGGCGGTACCCGGGGACCATGTATCGGCCACATCTCTCCCGAGGCGGCCGAAGGTGGCCCCATTGCACTGGTGGAGGATGGTGACAGGATACGGTTGGATATCCCGGCCCGCAAACTTGAATTGCTGGTCGATGAGGCTACCCTGGCGGCCCGACGGGCCAAATGGCAGGCGCCGCCCCCCAAGATCAAGACCGGCTGGCTGGCGAGATACGCCAAAGTAGTGACCTCGGCCCACACCGGAGCGGTTACGACAGCAGAATAATCGAAATTGTAGGACCGGCCCCTGTGGGTATTCCTACAAATCACACCACACCTAAAGGAGGAACCTGCCATGAAACGACTGCTTACCCTGTTTGCCGTCGCTTGCCTGGCACTGACTGTAGCCGGTTGTGCTGCCACAGTAGAACAGAACCTGCAGGGTGCCAATGCCTTGCTGCTCTCTTCCAAAGAGGTGCGGGAGGTTTTTCAGGGGAACACGGTTACATCCGCAACTGGCGAGACCTTCTACTGGGATGCCAATGGCACGGTGGTCGGCAAGGGGACTTATGGCGGCGTCAACAAGGGCAACTGGAATATCGCCGATGACGGCCGATTGTGCGTATCCAACTGGAATTCCAGTTATGCCCCCAGTGGCTGCTATAAGGTTTATTTCGACAATACGGCCCAACAGAAAAAGCTGGTCGATATTAACGGCGACCTTAAATGGACCGTGGTCAATGTGGTGACCGGCAACCCGAATAATTTCTAGAACATCTCTTTCCTGCTCAGGCGTGTGAGGCTTGGATGGGCGTGAATTGCCCATTGTTTCCATCCGTAGCCATCTCCCGTCAAGGGAAAGGGAATCAATCTTAGTAAATCTATTGAGGTAATTATATGAAAATGAACGGCGCACGAATAATGCTGGAATGCCTGAAAAAAGAAGGTGTTGATACGGTCTTCGGATATCCTGGCGGCACGGTGATCAACATCTACGATGAACTATACAACTTCAAGGAGATCCGCCACATACTGCCTCGCCACGAACAGGCCGGCGTGCATGCCGCCGATGGTTATGCCCGTGCCACCGGCAAGGTTGGGGTGGCCTTTGCCACCTCCGGCCCAGGGGCCACCAATACGGTCACAGGGATTGCCACGGCCTACATGGATTCCATTCCGCTCGTGATTGTCACCGGCCAGGTCCCCACGGCGCTGATCGGCAACGATGCCTTCCAGGAGGCGGATATCATCGGCATCACCCGTTCCTGCACCAAGCACAATTTCCTGGTCAGGGATGTCAAGGACCTTGCCACCATCATGAAGAAGGCCTTTTACATTGCCCGCAGCGGCCGGCCCGGCCCGGTCCTGGTGGATCTGCCCAAGGACGTGCAGATTGCCCAGACCGAGTTCATCTATCCGGAAACCATTGAGATCCGCGGTTATAAGCCCAATCTGATCGGACATCCCAAGCAGGTGGAAAAGGCGGTAGATCTGTTGTTGACCTCGCGCAAGCCGGTGATCTACGTGGGGGGCGGTGTTGTGCTGGGTAATGCCGCCGAAGGGTTGACCAGCCTGGCCCGCAAACTGTCGATACCGGTAACCACCACCCTCATGGGGCTGGGCTCTTTCCCGGAGAACGATTCGCTGTCGCTGGGTATGCTCGGCATGCATGGCGCCTATTGCGCCAACATGGCCATGACCCACAGTGACATGATCATCGCGGTGGGTGCGCGTTTCGATGACCGGGTCACCGGCAAGATCGCCACTTTTGCGCCCCATGCCAAGATCATCCATATTGATGTCGATCCGACCTCCATCAAGAAGAATGTCCGGGTTGACCTGCCCATCGTGGGCGATGTCAAGGACGTGCTGACCAAGATGATCAAACAGGCGGACAAGAACAAGGAGAAGGTAGCCGAATTCAAGGACGCTCTGGTTGGTTGGCATGAAGACATTGCCGGCTGGAAGTCCAAGCACCCGATCAGCTACAAGCAGAGCTCTACGGTCATCAAGCCGCAGTTTGTCATCCAGAAGCTGCGTGAACTCTCCGATGATGACGCCATCATTGCCACCGATGTGGGCCAACATCAGATGTGGACGGCCCAGTTCTTTGAATTCAACAAGCCCCGTACCCTGCTCTCGTCAGGAGGTCTTGGTACCATGGGGTACGGCCTGCCGGCTGCCTTGGGCGCCCAGGTTGCTTTTCCCCAGCGGCAGGTGATCACGATCTGCGGTGACGGCGGGGTGCAGATGAATATCCAGGAGATGGCAACCCTGGTGCAAAACCGGTTGCCGGTCAAGATAGTAATCCTCAACAACAACTTCCTCGGCATGGTTCGGCAATGGCAGGAGTTGTTCTTCGATAAGCGCTATTCCCAGACCTGCATGGAAATGCCCATTGACTTCATCAAGCTTGCCGAGGCCTATGGGGCCAAGGGGTTCAGCACCTCCAAGCCGTCCGAGGTGGAAAAGGTCATCATGCAGGGCTTCAAGGAGCCGGGACCTGTCATCATGGAATTCAAGATCGCCCGCGAGGAGAAGGTACTTCCTATGGTGCCGGCTGGGGCGTCGCTGAATGAAATGGTGTTGAATGCGTAAGGTTTTATAGAATTTTTGGAGGTATTTCCCATGCAGCATACAATTTCAGTTCTGGTTGAAAACGAATTCGGTGTTCTGGCTCGCGTGGCATCGCTCTTTTCCGGCCGCGGCTTTAACATCGACTCCCTCTCCGTGGCCCCTACCAACGAAGAGGGACTCTCACGCATGACCATCGTCACCCGTGGTGACGACAACATCCTTGAACAGATAACCAAACAGCTCAACAAGCTGATCGATATCATCAAGGTGATCGATTTCACAGATGGCAGCGCCATAGAGCGAGAGTTGGCGCTGATCAAGGTCAGCGCAGAGGATGAAAGCCGCGCTGAGGTATTGCGAATCGTTGACATCTTCCGGGCCAAGATCATTGACGTAACTCCAAAGTCATACACCATCGAGGCCACAGGCAATCCCCTGAAGATCGATGCCATTTTGGAGCTCCTGAGGCCACTGGGGCTAAAGGAGCTGGTGCGGACCGGCTCCGTAGCCATTGGCCGTGGCGCCAAGGGGTGGACAGGATAAATTAATCAGGGCAATGCAAGAACGAAACGCCGTCCATGCAATGTCTGGCCGGCGTTTTTTTGATTTAATCTTTGATTTGGAACTGGAAATAATTGGCCAGCTATTTGAATTGACAGTAAATCGTTGTTGTAGTATTTTCATCGTTCGATTTATCAATGGCTTGTACCGGTTTGCCGGATATTTTGTGTGGAGGAAGCGATAGCATGAACGTTTATTACGATCGTGATTGTGATCTGAAATTGATCAAAAAGAAAAAGGTGACCATTGTCGGTTACGGCTCACAGGGGCACGCCCATGCCTGCAACCTCAAGGATTCCGGGGTCGATGTGACAGTGGCCCTTCGTAAAGGGTCGGCTTCCGTGGCCAAGGCGAAGAATGCCGGCCTCAAAGTTGCGACCGTTGCCGAGGCTGTTGCCTCTGCCGACCTGGTGATGATTCTGACACCTGACGAGTTCCAGTCGGTCCTCTATGGCACCGAAATCGAACCGAAACTCAAAAAAGGGGCTACTCTGGCCTTTGCCCACGGCTTTGCCATCCACTACAACCAGATTGTGCCGCGCGCAGATCTGGATGTCATTATGATTGCCCCCAAGGCGCCGGGGCACACGGTCCGCTCCGAGTTCGTCAGGGGGGGCGGAATCCCCGACCTCATCGCGGTTTATCAGGACGCGTCGGGCAAAGCCCGCAACGTGGCGCTCTCCTATGCCAGCGCCATCGGCGGCGGCCGCACCGGCATCATCGAGACTACCTTCAAGGACGAGACCGAAACCGACCTGTTCGGCGAGCAGGCCGTACTGTGCGGCGGCGCGGTTGAGCTGGTGAAAGCCGGTTTCGAAACCCTGGTGGAGGCGGGTTATGCCCCGGAAATGGCCTACTTCGAGTGTCTGCACGAGTTGAAGCTGATCGTTGACCTGATGCACGAGGGCGGTATTGCCAACATGAACTACTCCATCTCCAACAATGCCGAGTACGGTGAGTATGTCACCGGCCCCAAGGTCATCAACGACCAGAGCCGCGCGGCCATGAAGGAGTGCCTGAAAAACATCCAGAACGGTCAGTATGCCAAGCAGTTCATTCTCGAAGGGATGTCGAACTATCCCGAAATGACGGCCCGTCGCCGTCTCAATGCTGCCCACCCGGTCGAGGTGGTTGGTGAAAAGCTCCGGAGCATGATGCCCTGGATCAAGAAGATCGTCGACAAGACCAAAAACTAAACCCACGACGCGACCCCCGACACCCCTCTCCCGCCCGGAGAGGGGTGTCTGCGCTTTCAGGCAGGTATATGAACAATAACGGATTTTTTGCCAGAGAAGGTTATCCATTCATCTTATATTCATCCGGGTTGACGCTCCTCTTGGCATTTGCCGCCTGGAAACTCTGCTCACTTATTCTCGCGCTTCCAGCTGCAGGCGCATTTCTGCTGACCCTGTTTATTCTCTATTTCTTCCGTAACCCGGAACGGTTGCCGCCGACCGACAAACGGACAGTGGTTGCGCCGGCCGACGGCCTGGTCGTTGTTGTGGACCGCGTGCCGGAGACACCTTTGGGTACCGAGGCGCTCAAAATAAGCATTTTCATGTCGGTTTTTAACGTGCATGTCAATCGTGCTCCGGTCAGCGGTAAGGTGATAGACAAGTTTTACCATCGCGGCAAGTTCTATGATGCCCGGCATGGCAAGGCATCATTCGAGAATGAGCGGTGCGGCATCATTCTGGAAACGGATAAGGGTGCGCGGCTGGCGGTCGTCCAGATCGCCGGGCTGATTGCTCGCCGGATCGTCACTTATCCTGTTGTCGGCGAATTGCTGGTGCGTGGCGAACGTTACGGTTTGATTCGCTTTGGATCGCGGCTGGATGTGTACCTGCCGGTTGCCATGGAGCCGTTAGTCAAGGTGGGAGATACCACCGTGGCAGGTGAGACGGTGTTGGGACTACTCGGGTGAGTGGGGGATCTATCACATGAACCCAGAACTGCAAGATGGCAGGGTGGAGAAGGCTGAGAGCATCAAACGGGGGATTTACATCCTGCCGAATCTGTTTACCACTGGCAGTCTTTTTGCCGGGTTTTACAGCATGGTGGCCAGCCTGAACGGGAATTTCAGTACTGCTGCCCTTTGGATTTTCGCTTCGGCAGTATTCGACGGTCTGGACGGTAAGGTTGCACGAATGACCGGAACCACCAGCAAGTTCGGCGTTGAATATGATTCCCTGGCAGATCTGGTCGCTTTTGGGGTAACTCCCGCGCTGATGGTCTATGCCTGGGCGCTCAAGCCCTTCGGCCGGGTCGGTTGGCTTGCGGCGTTCCTGTTCGTGGCCTGTGGCGCACTTCGTCTGGCACGCTTCAATGTGCAGGTCAACACCGTGGAGAGCAAGCGCTTCGTGGGGTTGCCGATTCCGGCGGCGGCCAGCATGGTGGCTTCAACAGTGCTGCTGTTTTACCATTTCGAATGGCCCAGCTCCTTCAAGCGCTTGGCCATCATCATGCTTATCTATCTGCTGGCATTTCTGATGGTTTCCAGCTTCCGCTATTATTCCTTCAAAGATCCCGAGTTGATCAAAAGGCAGCCCTTTGGTTTCCTGGTGCTGGCCATAGTGCTGTTGATAGTAGTTGCCGCCGCTCCGGTAGTCATGGTCTTCAGCATTATGCTGGCCTATGTGCTTTCAGGACCGGCTGCCTTTGTCATAACATGGCCGCGTCGCCGCAGGTTGGAAAAAGCGGTTCACAAGGGAAGGGAGACAGCACATCGGGAGAGTGATTCATGAGGTGTGTGAAGTGCACCCAGGCATCAGTCTATGCTGTGCAGGCTGGCACTTATATCGTTGGCGGTGATTTCCAGGATTGAGAAGGTTGTGTAACCGGCTGAACTCATCAGCGTGCCGGGGTTGACGAACAACATGCCTGACAGGTTAGTGACCGTTGCCTGGTGGGTATGCCCGAATAAAACCGCATCGGCCTTGCTCTTGATGCCCAACTGCTCAAGTCGCGCCAACCCGTTTTTGACACCATATCGATCCCCATGCGTCAACAGCAGGCGCTTACCTTGCCATTCACAGATCATTTCGCGCGGTGCATTGGAGCCCAGATCGCAGTTTCCTGCCACCCGAATGACCGGGATGTCCATGACCTGTGCGAGCATTTCGGCGTCGGCAATGCCATCGCCCAGGTGGATTACGGCATCTATCGGCTCAGCCAAGTCACAGGCCCTCATGGCTAGAGGATAGTTTCCGTGAGTATCCGAGATCACCAGCATTTTCATGTCATTACTTTAGCAGAGTGCCATCGTGGATGAAAACCAAAAATAACAGTAGGGCGGGTATTGGTATGTCAAAAAAAGTCATGTTGATCATTGCCGGCTTTACCCTGTTTATGTTTGCCCTGTTTGCCATATCTGTTCTGATTGCCAAGACACTTATGGGGGATGCCGACTCCAGGCTGGTGAATGCTGAGGGTGTCGGGCTGGTTGAGGTCAAGGGAATGATCCTCGATTCGCGCGAAACTGTCCGGCAACTGCGATATTTCCTCAAGAGAGACGCAATCAAAGCCGTTGTGCTGCGGGTAGACTCGCCGGGCGGCGTGGTGGCGCCATCCCAGGAAATTTACGAAGAAGTGAAAAAGTTTGCATCCAGGAAAAAGATCATCGTTTCGATGGGCAGCCTGGCTGCCTCTGGCGGCTATTACATTTCCGCCCCGGCCACGCTGATCTATGCCAATCCGGGAACCCTAACCGCCAGCATCGGCGTAATTCTCAAGCTCTCCAATATCGAATCGCTGATGGACAAAATCGGCATCAAATCCTATACACTCAAAACCGGGAAATTCAAGGATTCCGGATCGCCGTTTCGCAAGTTTTCCGCCGAGGATCGGGCGATGTTGCAGTCAGTGATTGACAATACCCACGAACAATTCGTCCAGGCAGTTGCGAGTGGGAGAAAATTGCCGGTCAACGAGGTGCGCAAGATTGCCGACGGGCGTATTCTGTCCGGAGAGCAGGCCAAGGCTCTGAAGCTGGTGGACAGGCTTGGCACATTGCAGGATGCTCTTGAAGAAGCAGGCAGGCTGGCTGGTATCAAGGGTGAACCAGAAATCATCCTGCCTCCCAAGAAAAAAATCAATTACTGGGATGTCCTGACTGATGGCGTGGAGGGGACGGTCAGTGGTGCTTTGGGCAAGGCAGGTGGCGGGATGCAGATGGTGTATGAGTAGTGACTGATTCGTGCTGTGTATCTCGTGCGGCGTGCTGTGCGGGATTAAAAAACACGCCGCACGAGATACGTCATTTCCTGTTCTGTAACCTCTTGTGGGCATCCAGAAGAATCCGCTCGGTGGTTTCCCAGTCGATGCAGCCATCGGTGATGGAAACGCCGTATTTCAACTGGCTGAGATCCGCCGATACTTTCTGATTGCCGGCTGAAAGATAGCTCTCGATCATTACACCTGATATGGAATTGTTGCCGTCAACCACCTGTTGTACGACATTTTCCAGTACCATGGGCTGTTTCTGGTAGTCCTTGCTTGAGTTGCCATGGCTGCAGTCCACCATGATGGTGGGGAACAGATTGTTTTTGAGCAGGCTTTCTTCGGTGTGGGCTATGTCTTCGGCGTGGTAATTTGGCTTGCGCGAACCGCCTCGCAGGACGATATGGACGTCGGGGTTGCCGGCGGTTTGGATGATGGAAGTACGTCCCTCGCGATTGATGCCTAGAAAGCTGTGCGGGTGGCGGGCAGCGATCATGGCGTCCATGGCGATCTGCAAGTTGCCGTCGGTGCCATTTTTGAAACCGATGGGAAAGGACAGACCGCTGGCCAGCTCGCGGTGGGTCTGGGACTCTGTGGTGCGCGCACCGATGGCGCCCCAACTGATCATGTCGGCCACGTACTCGGGGGTGATGGGATCGAGCATTTCGTTGGCAACAGGCACTTCCATTGCCGTAATCCGGCTCAATAACCCGCGGGCAATGCCCAGTCCCTTGGATATCAGGTGGGTGCCGTTCATGTCCGGGTCGTTGATCAATCCCTTCCAGCCGACGGTGGTACGGGGCTTTTCGAAATAGACCCGCATTATCAATAGGAGCTGGGAACTTACCCGAGTGGACAAATCTGCCAAGCGGCTCGCGTATTCCACGGCTGCCTCTGGGTCGTGAATGGAGCAGGGGCCGACCACTACCATCAGACGCCGGTCCCGCCGTTGCAGAATTTCCTTGATCCCTTCACGGCTTTTGCTGACAAATTCACGGTTGTTTTCGGAGAGTGGAAAAACCTGGCGCAGGTCAGCCGGTGCAATGATCGGTGTGATCCCGGTGATTTTGAGGTTGTTGGTTTTGATCATGGTATAAGTCCGATCTTGTTTTGATGTGAGTATCTTTTTAGAGTTTTTGCGACTGTTTGTCAAAGGGGAATGTGAAATGCGACGGGCAATTTTCCTGGATAGGGACGGCACGATCAATGTGGAGAAGGAGTATCTCTACCGGGCCGAGGAGTTCGAGTTCGTCAACGGCGCTCCACAGGCGGTCAGGCTCCTGAATGAGGCCGGTTTCTTCGTTGTGGTGGTGACCAACCAGTCCGGCGTTGCCCGGGGATACTATTCCGAAGGTGATGTGGAAGCGCTGCACAGGCATATCGATCGTGAACTGGGGAAAGCCGGCGCCCGGGTGGATGCCTGGTTTTACTGCCCCCATCACCTGCAGGGGAATGGACATTATGCCTTGGCGTGCAACTGTCGCAAGCCCTTGCCCGGCATGCTGCTCGATGCGGCGCAACAATTCGGGATCGACCTGGAGGCTTCGGTCATGATCGGAGATAAGCTTGATGACATCAAGGCCGGCATCGCCGCCGGATGCCGGTCGATACTGGTGCGGACCGGTTACGGCGCTGCCGATGAATCTCGCGTCCCAGTCGGCACCGAGGTATATGACAATCTTCTTGAGGCCGCACAAGCCCTTACAAGGCTGCATGGTCGGGTTTGACACTTTGCAGCCAAGCATGATAGATTAATTTGTTGAATCAACCACCTGAAAGGATATTTTCATGGGGCAAGGCATAACTAAGGGCATTATCCTGGCGGGCGGGTCCGGCACTCGACTTTATCCGCTCACACTGGTGGCGAGCAAGCAACTTCAGCCGGTTTATGACAAGCCAATGATCTACTATCCACTGGCAACCCTGATGACCGCAGGCATCCGGGATGTTCTGCTGATTTCAACCCCCCATGACATCGCCCGTTTCGAGACGCTTCTGGGCGATGGTTCCCGCTGGGGGATCCGCATCTCTTACAAAGTGCAACCCGAACCCAAGGGGATTGCCCAGGCATTCCTTGTGGGAGAGGAGTTCATCGACCACCAGCCGGTCAGCCTTATTCTGGGTGACAATATCTTTTACGGCAAGATCAACCTGGACCGGATTGTCAGCGATTTTCAAGGAGGAGGCCGCATCTTCGGTTACCAGGTTCAGGACCCTGAGAGATATGGTGTGGTGGAGTTCGATGGCGACGGCCGGGTGCTGAGCATCGAGGAAAAACCGCAGCGGCCAAGGTCCCATTACGCTGTTCCAGGCCTTTATCTATATGACGAGGCAGTGGTAGATATCGCCAAATCCCTTGCGCCATCGCCACGGGGCGAGCTGGAGATCACCGACATCAACCTGGAGTATCTCCGTCGCGGCGAGCTGATGGTCGAACGTCTGGGGAGAGGCATTGCCTGGTTGGACACCGGCACCCACAAGAGCCTGCTGGAAGCCAGCAATTTTATAGAAACCATCGAGACACGCCAAGGCCTCAAGATTGCCTGTCTTGAGGAGATCGCCTTGCGTCGGGGATTTATCGATTGCGCTCAAATGTTACAGGTAATCGATGCAACTCCAAAATCGACCTATCGCGAATATCTGCTGAAGGTTTACAACGAAGCCGAATTGTGTGGCATAGGCCAATAGGAAGCGGCCTGACATCAAGCAACCAATCCTTCCCACCCTGGTAATAATCGGATGGAGGGACTGATGGCTTGACCGGTTGACATCTTTATCATTCACCAATGCCGCCCAAGGGCAGCGCAGGTCAAAGTGAATAAATTAATATGGAATTATTGAAAAAATACGGTTTCTATCTTCTGGCTGGCGGCGTTGTTTTTGTTGCGCTGCTTTTCTTCACCCTCAATATCCCCAACAAACGAGAGGCCAATTTCATCGAACGGGGCGCCATGGTCGTTTTTGCGCCCATCATGAAGCCTGTGGCCAGCATGAGCGGTTTTTTCGAGAATGCCTGGGACAGTTACATCAGCCTGGTGAATGTTCATCAAGAAAACCTGAAGTTGCGCGACGAGATCAAAATTCTCAACACGCGGGTCATAGCGGGAAATGAGTTCCAGCAGGCAAACCAGCGACTGACTCGCCTGCTTGACATGAAAAACTCCATCGAGCCCCCCACCTTGGCAGCGTCGGTGGTGGGTGAGGATGTTACATCCTGGTTCCGCACCATGATCATTGACCGGGGCAGTGCCAGCGGGATCCGCGAAGGTATGGCGGTGGTTGCCGCCGATGGCGTTGTCGGGCAGATCGTGAAGGTTGCTCCTTCCACATCCCGCGTGCTTTTGCTGACTGATCACGCCAGCGGGATTGCCGCCACCATCCAGCGTTCGCGCGCCAGGGGCGTGGTCAAGGGGAAGGAGGCCGGTCTCTGCTCCATGGAGTTCACCACCCGCGAAGAGGATGTCAAGGTTGGTGACATGCTGGTGACTTCCGGGATTGGCGGGGTGTTTATCAAGGGATTGCCCATCGGTGAGGTAACCATGGTCAAGCGGGGCGAGTATGGCATATTTCAGACCATAACCATCCGCCCCAGCGTGAACCTTGATCATCTGGAAGAGGTGTTGGTTGTTTTGCGGGGTGGCTATGAATAAGCGCGCCGCTCTGCTGTTAGCCGGTGCCGTTGTATTTTCCGTGGTCCTGCAGGCAACTGTTCTTCCGGTTTTTATTACCACTCCCTTCAAGCCTGATCTGCTGTTGATCATCATGGTCTACCTGGCGCTGCACGGCCCCGTTGAAAGCGGGGCTCCACTGGCATGGTTGCTGGGTCTGCTCAATGATGTCTTCAGCGGCCTCTACCTGGGTCTGAATTCCTTCACTTTTCTGATTATATTCATTGTCATCAAGGGTATTGCCAACCGGGTCTATGCCGAGAGCAGCTTTTTATTCGTATTCACGGTTGCCGTGGCAACCGCGGCTACCATTACCTGTAACCTGCTGCTGTTGCTGATGTTTACCCAGACCCCCGGAATCATCTATTCCATTACCTCCGGATTCATACCGCATTTGCTTACCAATGCCTTTGCCGCTTCGCTGGTTGCTCTGCTGCCCGGATTCAACCCTGCTCAGGAGGTGCCATGAAAGAGCAGCGTTTTGTTCGCGAGATCACCGAGGCCAAGCGGCGGATCCTGCTGCTCTCCTTTGTGGTAGGGGCAATATTTTTCTTCCTGGTGCTGCGCCTGTGGCATTTGCAGGTGCTGAATGCCGACGATTATCGGAGCATGTCAGAAAATAACCGTCTGCGTTTCGTGCCGGTGGCGGCCTCGCGGGGTGCGATCATGGACCGCAACGGCAAGGTGCTGGTCAGCAACCGCCCTTCGTTCAGCCTGGCGGTGGTACCACAGGAGGTCAAGGACAAGGAACTGCTGCTGAATCAGATGACTGCGCTTCTGGCCCTTGACCGGGCCGATCTGGCTGATCGCTGGGAAAAAGGGAAGGGCAGGGCCAGATACTACCCGATTGTTCTGGCTTCAAACATCAGTCGTGACCAGGTCGAAATGGTCGAGGAGAACCATCTTCGCCTGCCGGGTGTGGAAATCGAAATGAAGCCGGTGCGTGAATATACAAACGGGATTCTTGCCGCCCATCTACTGGGGTATATCGGTGAGGTTTCCGAGGATGAGCTGAACACCAAGGCCTACGAAGATTACAACCCAGGTGATTATGTCGGTAAAAACGGCATTGAGCGGGCGTTGGAGGGTGAACTGCATGGTACCGACGGAGGCCGGCAATTGGAGGTTGATGCCAGGGGGCGGGTTCTGAGGACTGTTTCCGAATCATATCCGAAGGTTGGCAACAGTGTGGTGCTGACCATTGATTCGGAATTGCAGAAGCAGGCTGAACAGGCGTTTGGCGACCAGGCCGGGGCTGCTGTTGCCATGGATGTGAACACCGGCGAAGTCCTGGCTTTTGTCAGTAATCCTGGTTTTGATCCGGCGCTGTTCAGCGGAAAGCTGCCGGCGGCAAAATGGAAAGAATATCTGGAGGACATACGGCACCCCATGGAGAACAAGGCTTTGACAGGCCAGTATCCGCCAGGGTCTACCTTCAAGATAATTACCGCCCTGGCCGGCCTGGAAGATGGCAAGATCACGGATACAAGCTCCGTCGATTGCACGGGCGCCTACAAGGTTGGTACATCCACTTTCAAATGCTGGAACAAGCATGGCCATGGCTACACCAATCTCAAGAAGGCGCTCCGTGAATCATGCGATGTTTTTTTCTATCAGTTGGGCGAGCGACTGGGGGTGGATGCGATTGCCGCAACCGCCAGGAAATTCCTGCTGGGGGCGCCGCTGGGGATCGGGTTGGCCAATGAAAAGGGTGGGCTGATTCCCACCGCGGAGTGGAAAAAGAAGCGTTTTGGAACGCGCTGGTATCACGGCGAGACTCTTCCGGTGGCGATCGGACAGGGTTATGTGCTGATGACCCCGATTCAAATGGCCTCGATGATTGCCACTGTTGCCAACGAAGGTTCCGTATATCGCCCCCACCTGGTAAAGCGCATCGTTGACGCCGACGGTAAGCTGCTTAAGGAGTTCAAGCCCGAGCTTTTGGCCAAGACCGGGATATCGGCGGCCAATTATCGCTTGGTCAAGCAGGGGTTGTTCTCCGTTGTCAACGATCCGGGAGGGACCGGCGCCATGGCTCGACTCTATGACGTGCGGGTGGCGGGCAAGACCGGGACCTCCCAGGTGGTGAAGATGAGAAACAGCAAGACCAGCACCCCTTACCAGTACCGAGACCATGCCCTGTTTGTGGCATTTGCACCTTATGACAATCCGGAGATCGCCCTGGCTGTGGTTGTCGAGCATGGGGAGCATGGCGGTTCGGCGGCGGCACCAATTGCCGGGCGTATCCTGCGGGCCTGGTTCGACGGCAAGAAGCCGGCAAAAAAGGTGCTTGAAAAACCGAAAGCGGTTCAAGGCGATGAAGACGGAGAGGAAGCGCCGCAGTCGCCCCAGGAAGATGGCGCCAGCGAGGACACCCCCCAATGATTGATCGCCGCTTGCTGACCAACATCGATTGGATGCTGGCAGGACTGACTGTTGTCATCTGTCTGCTGGGCATACTCAACATCTACAGCGCAACCGCGCCCTACAAGGTCGTCGGTGCCCCCTACTACATCAAACAATTCAACTGGATGCTGGTTGGCATGTTCGTCGCCACACTGGCCTGCAGTTTCGACTATCACATTCTTGAGGATCTTTCCTACTGGCTCTACGGCTTCATGCTCCTGTTGCTGCTGGCGGTCCTGGTTGTCGGCCGGCATTCAATGGGGGCTACCCGCTGGTTGGATCTGGGTTTTTTTAATATTCAGCCGTCGGAGCTGATGAAAATAGTCATTGTCATGACCTTTGCCCGCTTCTTCAATAATTTCCAGGCGATAGGGGGGCTCTCGGTCAAAGACCTGCTCTTTCCGCTCGCAATCCTCGCGGTCCCGGTTCTGATGATTATCAAACAACCCGATCTGGGGACAGCTGTCCTGGTGATCATGATTGCCCTTTCCATGACCGTTTATGTCGGGCTGCGCTGGTCAGCCGTGGTAACCTTCACCCTCGTGACTATCCCAGCGGCCTGGCTGGCATGGGCCAAGCTGCTGCGCCCCTACCAGAAAAACCGTATTTTCGACTTTCTCGACCCTGAACGCTCCCGCCTGGGAAGCGGTTATCACATCATCCAGAGCAAGATTGCCGTGGGTTCCGGCGGAATCGTCGGCAAGGGGTTTGTCAAAGGCACCCAGTCCCAACTCCGGTTTCTGCCGGAGCAGCATACCGACTTCGCTTTTTCGGTCTTTGCCGAGGAATGGGGCTTTATCGGCTGCCTGGTTCTGATCGTTCTCTACCTGTCGTTGGTGCTGTGGGGGCTCAATATCGCCCGCAATTGCAATGACCGTTTCGGCGCCTTGCTGGCCATGGGGGTGACGGCCATGCTTTTCTGGCACATCGTCATCAACATGGGGATGGTCATGGGTCTGTTCCCTGTGGTCGGCGTGCCACTGCCGTTTTTTTCCTATGGCGGCACGTCGATGATAACCTCCATGGTGGGGATCGGCATCCTGCAGAACATCAGTTTGCGGCGCTTCATGTTCTGACGCCAGACTCAATTCATGGTTCCGGTGTGCGGTTGGGGCCCTTGGTGATAACTATTTATTTTATCGTAGGAATTGTCTGCCATTCGGCAAATTAAACATTGACTTTGCATTAAAAAATGTGTACTAAAAAGCATTTATTGAATATTTACATGTATTGAATTGCCTTGGGGGATAATGTGATTTTTGGATGCGGATCGACGCAGAGCCGTTCAGGGGCGGGTTTACCCGCCAGGACGGCTTTTTTTGTGTTGTGGCGTAGTGTCGATGCATGACAAAGAGTATCTTGGCGTTTCCTGCAGACTCTGAACAAAGACGGGGGGATCATGACCGGACAATTGCGAAGAGACGAAAAAAATATGCTTGCTGACCAAGCTGCTTCGGATGCAAAGCAGACCGGGCGTCGGGCCAGGCGCGGGACAGGGAGGCCGGCAAGGATGGCGGCACTGCTTTTGGCAGCCGTTGTGTTCGGGCAGTTTCTGCCCCAGGATGGGGCCTTTGCCCAGGAGCAGGCCCAGGCCGAAAGAACCGACGTGGCGCTCCTGAACCCAGCCAACGAGGATCTGCTCCTCTTCTGGGACGAAAAAGAACTCTACGTGCAGACCGCCACCCGAATCGAGAAGCCGCTGGCCCAGGTGGCAGAGAACATGACCGTGATCACTGCCAAGGACATCGAGGACATGAACGCCCACACCCTGGCCGAGGTATTGAACCGGGTGCCGGGTTTGTTCGTTAATTTTGGTGGCCAGGACTTCAATGGCACTTCGCTGCTCCATATCCAGGGGTCGCCGGAACGCCTTGTGACGGTGCTGCTGGATGGTGTGGTCTGGAACACCCTTTCCGGCGGCAGTGCCGAAACCTCCAACATCCCGGTCAGGATCATCGAACGGATCGAGATCATCAAGGGTCCGGCCTCGTCGGCCTGGGGCTCGGCCCTGGGGGGTGTGGTCAACATCATCACCAAGGGGGCCGGCGATAGCACCATGCCCAAGGGAACCCTCAGCGCCTCCTATGGCGAGGCCAATTCCCAGGATTACAACGCCGAGCTGTACGGCAAGCTGGGGCAGCTGGGCTATTATATCTACGGTGGGCGCCAGCAGACCGATGGCCTGCTCAACAGTCGCAACACGGATCAGGACCGCGTCTATGGCAAGTTCGACCTGGCCCCGTCCCAGGAACTGGACCTGCTCCTCACCATCGGTTACAGCAACCCCTTGATCAACACCGGGGATATCCATGGCGGCGGTTATGATTTTAACTCCAAGATAAAGTTAACCTCCTTTTTCGTCACCAGCGCCTTTGACTACCGTCTCTCGCCGGAGCTGAGCCTGAAAGGGGGGGGGTACCTATATCAACAAAAGGTGGAATTGCCGGTCATGTTCAGCACCGGTGACCTGTTCAAGGAGCAGATCTATGATGAGCAGGTCATTGGAGGCCATCTGAAGCTGCTCTACTCCAGCGACATCCACACTGCGGTGTTGGGCCTGGATGCCAGCCACGGCAACCTGGACCAGACCACCAATGTGGGGCCCCTTTATCAGTCCTTCGGCTTGCCTGCGACCAGCATCACCAAGCCGAGCATCGACAAGTGGGCCCTGTTTGCCAATGACACCCTGGATCTGGGGCGGCTGGCCGTGACCCCGGGGGTCCGGATTGACCACGACAATGTCACGGGCTATTTTGTCAGCCCCAGTTTCGGCGCCACCTATGAGCTGGCCGAGCACACCAATCTCAGGGCCTCGGTGGCCCGGGGCTTCACCTCCCCCCCACTCAGCGATACCTCCGGCGGCGGTACCTTCCTGGTGGCCAACCCGGATCTGAAGCGGGAAGAGGGATGGTCCTACCAGGTGGGGGTGGAGTCGGGGGTGGCTGACCTGCTGCAGGTCAAGGCCACCCTGTTCCGCCACGATACGGAGAACGCCATCAGCAATGATCTCAACGCCTCCAAACAGCTCACTAATGTCGGGGACCTGTTGCGCCAGGGATACGAGCTGGAGGCCGAAAGCGTGCCGCTCTACAATGTCTCACTCAAGGCCGCCCACTCCTATGTTCATATCAATCTCCACGATACTGCCGCTGCCACCACCAGCGGCGAGGACAACTATTCCTACCTGGTTGGACTGAAATACGACGACCGCAGGTCCCTGATGGCCCAGTTGACCGGCACCTATGTCTGGATAGAACAGTCTGCGGACCAGAAGGCGAAGTACGACACCTTTATCTGGGACTTCAATATCAACAAGCGCTTCCAGACCAGTGACCGGACATCTCTGGACCTGTTCCTGACCGCCCATAACCTGTTCAGCGGCGCCCACTATTTCAGCGACACCTATAAAAATGCCCTGCGCTGGGTCGAGGCCGGGGTGCGCTTCAGGTTCTGAAAACCGTAGAGTCCATTTGTCTCCCCCCTCCCTGCCAGGGAGGGGGATATCAATAGCAAGGAAGCCGTTTCATCATGTTGAACAAAATTAGCGTTGTATTTGCCCTGTTGTGCTCCCTCCTGGTTTCAACCCCCTATTCATCAACCTGTTGGGCTGCCGATGTCCTTGTGGTTGCCGATACCCAGCTTAGACCTGCAGTGGAGATTATCTCCGGGATCAGGAAGACCCTGGGTGCCTCCATGCGGATCTGTTCGCCCGACGAAGTCAGGGGGGTACTGAGAGATGTGGTGGAAAACGAAGGTGCCAGGGTAGTGGTGGCCTTGGGCAAGGATGCTTTGACCGAGGCCCTGGGGCTTCCATCCAGCATCCCGGTGATCTTTGACCTGGTCGTTACCCCGCCGGTGTTCAACCGGCCCAATACCACCGGTTTTTACCTGGCCACGCCGGTCCGGGAATATGCCGACCTGATCAGGAACCACCTCCATTCCATCCGGCAGCTTGCGGTGGTGGGTAGCCGCGACCAGTTGAACACCCTGGCCTGGGGCGCGGCCCAGATGGGTTCCTATAGCGTCTATACCGTCAGGGACAGCTTTGATCTGGTCAATACGGTCCGCCAGATCGATGCGGCGGACGCGATCCTGCTCCTTCCCGACACCTCCCTGCTGACCAGCACGGCTATGCATGAGGCCTACCTACTCTCCTTCAGGAAGGGGATTCCCCTATTGGGGATTTCGGAGCGTAATGTCAAGGAGGGGGCTTTGTTGGCGCTGGTGGTCAACATGGTCAACGTGGGCAAGCTGATCGGCGAGTATGCCACAAAGGCGAACCGGGGGGTGAATATCGGCCAGATCCCGCCGTCGCCTCCCAGAAAATTCGATATGTATCTCAACACGGCCACTGCCAGGAAGATGGGGATCCAGATCCCCAATGAGATGGTCAGGATGGCCAAACGGGTCTATCCCTAGAACCGCTCAATCCTTTTTCATGGTCTGGTATTTCAGGTCCTGGCGGATGATCCGTTCCAGGCTCCCGTCGTAGAATTCCCTGCGGCAATCCACGCCATCGATGGCGCCGGTGCGCAACAGCGTCAGCTGGCGGCAGCCGCCGAAGCAGAGCGGCAGGTAGGGGCAATCCAGGCATTCCTCGTTTTTCCAGAGGTCCAGGTTGTGGGACACCTGGTAATCGCCGATGCCGTCGCCAAGGGTGCCGATGCGTAGTTCGTCGTAGGCCATGAAGGCCGGGCATTTGTAGAGGCTGCCATCGTGGTTGATGACCAGATCGTTGGCGAACTCCACCATGCAGGAGGTCAGCCTTGGCTTGGGGGCGCTGTAGCCACGTTGCAGGGTCTCTTCCCGCAGGTAGTCGGCGGCCTCGATAAGCCACGGCTCATGGGAGCAGGTGCAGGCACCGTTGAAATCGGCGACCGTCTGCGCCCCGGACTTGGGTACAACCGGTGCAAAGAGCACGGTGGTCACCTTGTCCGGGGTGATTTCCCTCTCCATCAAGTTATCCAGCAGGAGCGGGAAATCCCGGTAGTTGTCCTGGGTGTAGTTGCCACCCAGTTGTAGGGGTGCCAGGCCGCAGATGGAGGCCAGGTTAGTGACGATGGTGTTGAAACTCCCCTTGCCGGAGACAAAGGGGCGGCTTTGGTTGTGCAGTGCGGCCGGACCATCCAGGGTGACCTTGGCGCCGCAGTACCCCAACGGTAAAAGCTCCTCCACCACCGAGCCGGTAAGGAGGGTGCCATTGGTGACCAGGGAAAAGCTGTAGTCGCACCCCTGCTCGGCTGCGGCCCGCTGCAACTGCCCGGAGATGTCCCTGATCAGGCCCAGGGAGAGCAGCGGTTCGCCGCCGTAGAAGACCAGCTTGACCGAGCGCCCCTGGTCGAACTGTTCATGCCGGATGTGGTCCACCAGCTGCAGGGCTATCTCTGGGGTCATGTAGTGACGGCCCCGGAAGCGGTCCTCGTAGCAGTAGGGGCAGGCCAGATTGCAGTCCAGGTTGAGCACCACAACGCCATTGAAGGGGCGTGGCTTTTGGTTGGCATTGACGAAGATGTCCCGCATCTGCTCCCTTTCGGCAATCGGATCAGGCACCACCATGCCGAGCCTGGCCAGGGCCTCGGGCTCGGACAAGGACCCGTTCCGGGCCGCTTGCAGGGTGCTGTCCGGCACCAGTGCCATGGACGATTGTTTGGTGGAATAGAGCAGGTTGAGACCGGGTTGGTCAGGGCAGGGGTAGATCTTCAGATAGCGCGACAGGTGCATTGGTTGTTTTCCTGAAAAAAGGGGGGACAATATCTCCCCCCTTGGTCCGTCGATAAGTTCAAGCAAGGCCTAGATCAGCGGTATAAGTGAAGTTAAGCAGCAGCTGCCGTAAGGCACCTCGCTAAAAGCCTTGTTACCCTCGTCAAGCACTACCAGTGTGTTCACTGTTTCCATGTTCTTTTCTCTCCTTTTTTATTAGATATCCCAATGGATTTCATTGGCATGGCAGCCGCCGGGCAAGTGAAGCCTACAGCACCCCGGCGGATTTACAATAATTAACAGTCACCAGCCAGCGCAACCTGCTGGGATCATTGTTGATCTGTTTGTTTAAAAAGGTTTTGGCTCGGAAATAGTGCGTGAATAACAAATTCGCGGGTCAGCCATCTCGGGCGTGCAAATACAACATCATTTAATTAAGGGCGCATTTTATAACACAATTTTTAAGATTGTCAATAGTGCAAAAAACTTAATTTACATTTTGTTGTAAAAGTGGTTTATATGCTTAACAAAGGGATGCTTTTTGTGTTTGTATGTGGCTGTGGACTTGTTGATGCACATATTTTAAGAAAGTGATCCAAATGTCTCCACCGTAACCTCTCGGGATTGGAACTACTTTTGTAAAAGCTGAGTGCAAAAGGCGCCGGAGGGCGGGATCAAGGTTTATGCATTTAATGAATATCAGGTCAGCCATTACAGCATCCATTCTGTTGTCAACGCTCATGCTCTGCTTAAGCGTTCCTGTTTGTCATGCCTCCGATGTCATCATCATAGGGGATACCCGACTCAAGCCGGTGGTTGAAATTATCTCGGGCATCAGGAAAACCCTGCGCGCATCCACCAAAACCTATGCCCCGCCCGAAGTTAAAGACACCCTCAGGTCCGTTGTGGAAAAGGAAGAGGCCAAAGTCGTGGTCGCCCTCGGCAGGGAGGCGTTGGTTGAAGCCCTGCAGCTCCCCTCTTCGATAACGGTTATCTATGATCTGGTCGTAATACCCCCAAAGACTGCCAGGCCCAATACCACCGGCTTTTACATGGCCATACCTGCCAAGGATTATCTTGACCTGATCAGCAGTCACCTCAATTCCATCAAGCATATTGCCGTTGTCGGAAACCGTGATCAGCTGAGTTTCCTGGCCGGGGACACGAACCAGCACCTGACAGCCTACAGTGTCAAAAACGCCTATGAATTCGTCAACACGCTACGACAGGTCAACAGCGCCGATGCCATCCTGCTCATGCCCGACGCCTCACTATTGACGGAAACAGCCATGGAAGAGGCATACCTGCTCTCGTTCAGGAGAGGCATACCCTTGATCGGCATCTCGGAAAGACAGGTCAAGGAGGGGGCATTACTCGCCCTGGTGGTCGATACGGTCAATGTGGGCAGATTGATCGGCGAATATGCAACCAAAGCGATCAAAGGTATCAATGTCGGGCTTTTGCCCCCTTCTCCCCCAAAGAGATTCGAGTTGTATCTCAATACCGATACCGCCAGGAAGATGGGAATTCATATACCCGATGAGATGGTCAGGATGGCCAAGAAGGCGTATCCATGAAAAAACCGTTTATCATGACATTCAAAATGAAGGCGCTTTTGTTCATGATACCGGTTTTGATCGTGATCTCGATAATTTTTACTTACGAATCGATCCAGACCGAGAAGGAGATTATTCGCAGCGAGATTATCAAGAGAGCGGAAACCGTCACTACCCTGGCTACCAAGACCGGCGAGCTGCCGATTCTTTCAGGAAATCCTGAACTCTTGAAGAGCACGGTGCAGTTTTTAAGGACCAATTCCGAAGTATCCGCCGTGACGATCTATGACAGCAGGATGACGATGCTTATCCATGCCGGCTCGCCTATCTTGAACCCTATAGTCGGTTTATTGCCCAATGCCCCCATTTCCATGTCCGAGGAGCAGGATGCCTTTGTGTTTTACGCGCCGGTTTTTACCATCCGGAATCAGGAAGACTTCGACATTTTCCAGGAAACGGACAGCGTCAAGAAAATCAAGGAACAAATCGGCTGGATCAGGCTGAGCTTTTCAAAATCATCAATGCGTGAAACAGAAAGGAAAATCGTTGAACGGGGCCTGTTATTGGCAATCTTCTTCGCTTCCGGCAGCAGCATCCTGGCGTATTTCCTGATCAGTCACGCCACCAAGCCGCTTGCACAGATTGTCAAGGTAGCAAATGGCATCGCCCATGGCGATTTGAGCCAGGAAATAAAAATCGATCAAAACGATGAAATCGGCGCATTGTCGGTGGCATTCCAGTCCATGAAGGATACGATTCGCCAGGTTTTGCGGGAGACAGACTGGCTTATCCTGGCGGTACAGGCAGGCAGGTTGGACACCCGCGGCAATTCCGGCGTTTTCGAGGGTGGCTGGCGTAATCTGGTAGACGGTGTCAATCAGCTGATCCACGCCTTTTCAGGTGCCCATAAACAGCTGGAGGAGGCCAAGGAGGCGGCTGAAGCGGCAAATCGGGCCAAGAGCGATTTCCTGTCCAGCATGAGCCATGAGCTGCGCACGCCCCTCAATGCAATCCTTGGTTATGCCCAGATCATCAAGCGCCAGGACAACCTGACGGATAGTCAGCGGCAACAGCTGGAAATCATGCGCAGCAGCGGCGAACATCTGCTCATGCTCATCAACGATATCCTGGATGTGGGCAAGATCGAGGCCCACAAGATGGAGATCGAAAATGTGATGTTCGACCTGCCCGCGCTTCTGCGTCAGGTCTTCAATATTACCAAGCTGCATGCAGAGGAAAAGGAGTTGTATCTTCGTTATGAGGATCGCACTCCTTTGCCGGAGTTTGTGCGTGGCGATGAACGCAAGCTCAAACAGGTCCTGTTGAACCTTTTGAGCAATGCCGTCAAATATACGCGCCGTGGCGGAATCAGCCTGGTAGTTAGTTACGGCCAGGCCGGCTACGGGGTGTTGAGGTGCGAGGTGACCGACACCGGGATCGGTATTCCTACGGAGAAACTGGAAGCTATTTTCGAGCCGTTCACCCAACTGATTGGCGACAGGCAGGCTAGCGAAGGGACCGGGCTTGGCTTGAACATATCTAAACGCCTGCTGGCCTTGATGCAGGGCGGACTGGGCGTGGAGAGCGTTGTTGGCGAGGGCAGCACGTTTTGGATGGAACTGGCGCTGCCGCAAGTGCTGGAAGTTGCGGAACGCATCGAAATGCCTGATGTTATTGTAACTGGTTATCAGGGGAAGCGGAAAAGTGTGCTGGTGGTTGACGATAATTTTACCAATACCTCCATGTTGGTTTCGCTTCTGGAGCCGTTGGGATTTAATGTCGCCACGGCGGAAAATGGTCGAGTTGCAGTTGCAAAAGCTCTTGATTGCCATCCGGATCTGGTGCTGATGGATCTGGTAATGCCCGAAATGGATGGGTTGGAGGCGATCAAGGGAATCAGGGAACATCAGGAGTTTGCCGGTGTCAAGATCATCGGTTCATCGGCCACGGTGACGGATAGTGACCACAAGGAGGCTTTTGTTGCCGAATGCGATGATTTTGTGTTGAAACCGATCAATATTGATCTGCTTTTGGAAAAGATAGCTGTACTGCTTGATATAGAATGGGATAAGGTATCGACGAGCATGGTTGCTCTGGAGGCAGACGTGGAACGTTCGGGACGCGCGAAGGAGTTTGTCGTCCCATTGCCAGAGGATATAGAGGCTTTGTTCGAACTGGCCATGCTCGGTGATATGCAAAGGATAGAAAAGTGGGCTGCTGAACTGGAAGAAAGGGACAAAATATATTCCGGTTTTGCGGACAAGTTGCGTGATTTGGCCGGAGGATTCAAAGCAAAGGCAATTCTGTCGCTGGCGGATCACTACAGGGAGAAGGGCAATGATTCCAGAACAACAAGCGACTAAAACCGATGTTCGCAAGCCAGTTATCCTGACGGTTGATGATGATCCCAATAACCTGGCCGTGGTAAGAGATAGCTTGGCAGAGTGCAATTATACGATCCTTGTGGCCGAGGATGGCGAAAGTGCTCTCAAAAGGGCGAATTATGCCCAACCGGACCTCATCCTGTTGGATATCATGATGCCGGGTATCGACGGCTATGAAACCTGCCGCAGATTGAAGAATAATGAAGGTACGAAAGATATTCCGGTCATATTCATGACCGCCTTGGTGGAAACCGGCCACAAGGTTAAGGGTCTGGAAGTTGGTGCCGTGGACTATATCACCAAGCCCTTTCACCGAGAAGAACTCCTGGCCCGGATTTCGGTACATTTGCATATCAAGGAGCTGACAAACCGACTAAAGGAAGCGAAGGAATCGCTCGAAAAGCGGGTAGAGGAGCGGACCGCCGAACTGGCATGTGCAATCTGCGATCTGCAGGCTGAAATTCGCGAACGGGAACTTGCCGAAGCCGAGCGGGGACGGTTGGCAACTGCTATTGAGCAGGCAGCGGAGGCAATATTTATTACGGACGACAAGTGGATAATTGACTACGTCAATCCAGCCTTTGAAAGATTGAGCAATTATGACAGGGATGAAATAATAGGCCAGCATACCCGCGTTCTCAAGAACGACAATTTGGATCCATCGATCTACAAACAGATAATTACGGCCTTGACCCATGGCGATGTTTGGTCCGGCCGTCTCACGATCAAGAAAAAGGACGGCTCGCATTATAATGCGGAAGTCACTGCTTCCCCGATTCGCGATAAAGATGGGAATATCATCAATTATGTGAGTATCCACCGCGATATTACCCATGAGATGAAACTGGAAAGGGAGCTTCGCCAGGCTCAGAAGATGGAGGCGATCGGCACGCTTGCCGGAGGCATAGCCCATGATTTCAATAATATACTCATGGCACTGATGGGGTTTGCCGAAATGGCCATGCAGAAGACTCCGGATGAGAGCCCGATAAGCCGTGATCTGGAGCGGGTTATCGAATCGGGCATGCGCGCTACGGAACTGGTGCAACAGATACTCACCTTCAGCCGCCAGAATGAGCTGGAAAGAAAGCCGGTACACCTGGCACCGATCGTCAAGGAGGTTCTCAGGCTTTTCAGATCTTCGTTTCCCGCAACCATCGAACTACGCCAGGTAATCGATATTACTCACCAGAATGATGTGGTTCTGGCGGATTCGACTCAGCTTCACCAAGTGCTGATGAACCTCGGCATTAATGCTGCCCATGCTATGCGCCTCAATGGCGGGATTTTGAACATAAGCCTGTCAGATATTCAGATGGACGAAGCGTTTGCCTCCAGATACCATGGATTGAAGCCTGGCAAGTTCGTGAAGTTGACAGTGAGCGATACTGGTCAGGGCATAGATTCTGCGATCATCGAACGTATCTTTGACCCTTATTTTACTACCAAGGGAATTGGCGAAGGGACCGGAATGGGGCTTGCGGTAGTTCAGGGTATTGTCACCAACCTTGGTGGCGCGATTACCGTAAATAGCGAGCCAGGGCAAGGAACCACCTTCGATGTTTACATCCCCAGGACCGAAGAAGAGGTGGCGCTGGGATCCGGTCTTATCGGGCAACCTATAACAGGCAATGAGCGTGTCCTGTTTGTTGACGATGAAAATGCCATTACCGATTTGGGTGGGAAGATGCTCCGGTCGCTCGGTTATGACGTCACCCTCAAAACAAGTAGCATTGAAGCCCTGGAGACATTCCGTGCCAGGCCCTATGCATTCGATCTGGTCATAACCGACATGACCATGCCGGGTCTCACTGGCAAGGAGCTTGCCAGAAATCTTTTGGAAATCAGGCCGGATATTCCCATCGTCATCTGCACCGGATTCAGCGAACAGATCGATGGGAAAGAGGCAAGGGAGATCGGAATCCGTGATTTCCTGATGAAACCTTATGTCATAAGCAAGCTGGGAAAATCCATTCGCAAGGTTTTGAGCGGTATGCCTGTCTAGTCCGATTCCGGGCTGGTTTGTCACTAATCGGCATTGCATTATGGCAAACAAACATTCTCTTCGACATTCTCGTTGTTAACTTCGATTTGCCGACCTATTCCTTCTCTTGTTCACCTTGACTTTTCAGTTTGGTTTCCCGTACTATCCGAAGATAAAACAACTACCTGATTTTAGGCCTGGATTTCTTTTCGTGTCACGAAAAACCGGATTTCGGATCTCAGAATCAAAGTGACTATTAACTGCCCTGGAGATAGCAGCACTTGAAGGCAATCGTAGTAATTCCTACCTACAATGAACGGGATAACATCGTCCGGCTTGCCGGGGAGGTGCTTAATCAGCATCCGTCTCTGCATATCCTGATTGTTGACGACAACTCTCCTGACGGTACCGGAAGCCTGGCCGACGAACTTTCTGCCGGCAACGACAGGATACGGGTTATTCACCGCCCCGGAAAACTTGGCCTGGGGTCTGCATATCGAACAGGATTCAAGCTTGCATTGGAAATGGGTGCAGATTTCGTAATTGAAATGGACGCCGATTTTTCCCATGATCCGGCCGTGCTTCCGGTTTTTCTCGACACTGTTGCGGGATGCGACTTGGTAATTGGATCTCGTTATTTGAATGGGGTCAGTGTTGTCAACTGGCCGATTCGCCGCTTGATACTCAGCTATTTCGCCAGTGTTTACACCCGCTATGTCACTGGCCTTAAGCTGATGGATTGCACTAGCGGCTTTAAATGCTTTCGCAGATCTGCCCTGGAATCTATTGATCTGGATAGCGTCAGATCGGACGGCTATTCCTTTCAGATAGAAATGAATTACCGTTGCATGGAAAAGGGATGCAAGATTGTCGAAGTGCCGATCATTTTCATTGATCGCCACGCCGGCACCTCCAAGATGTCACGGAGAATTGTGCTGGAAGCGATAGTGATGGTCTGGAAACTCAAGCTCGGAACGGTAATTTCCGGTATGTTCGGAAAGAAGAGGTAGTATGTCAGACATTATCTGGTCCATTATTTTGATTGTCGGTTTGTTTGGCTGGGTGGCCTCGACCCTGGTCTTCATCTTCAAGGCGTTTCCTGAATTAGGGCGCTTTGAGGTGCAACAGGCGCGGAAATGGGGTCTTGTCGTGGCTGTGTCGTTTGTCGTCTGGATAGTCGGTTTGCTCAATGCCTGAATATCAAGTCACATGGCAGAACCTTGTGCGGAACATGGTTCAAATGCTGTTGGGCCTCATGGCCGTCACCTCTTTGGGGTGCACTACCGCAAAGCTGGATCCCGCTTCCTGGCAGGATCGACACATAGACCTGGTCTGGCCGCAGGCGCCTGCGCAGGCACGCGTCAGGTTGCTCAGGGTAATTAACGGCCCCGAGGATGTTGTCATCGCAGAAAAAGGAAGAGTAGGTAAGTTTTTTGACTTTGTGTTGGGTACCAGCAATGAGAATCCCGGTTTTTTTACACCACACTGCATAGCTGCCGACGGCAACGGCCTGATCTATATTGCTGATCCCTCCCTCGGCGTTGTGCATTGCTACAACCTCGCTTCCCACGAGGTCAGCTATATTTACCAAGCCGGAGACCGGCATCTGTCCAGCCCGGTTGGCGTGGCCCTGGACAGCGACGGCAGCATCTATGTGACTGACTCGCAGCTAGGGGCCGTGTTCAAGTTTGACAACAAAGGTGCATACATCAGCGAACTGGATGGCAAGGGCAAATTCATAAGCCCGGCTGGTATTGCCCTGACATCCACTGGCGACAAGGTTATTGCCGATATGCGCGCCAACAAGGTATTCCTGTTCGGCAAGGACGATGTGTACAAAGGCGAGTTGCCAGGACCGGATTTCCCCGGGACTCTCAGCACGCCCACCTATGTGGCGATAGATAGTGCCGATACCATATATGTGACCGACTCCCTGAACTTTACCGTCAGGGTCTTTGACAGCCATGGCAAATATGTCAGGAGCGTTGGACAGATCGGTGATTCTCCCGGATCATTTGCCCGCCCCAAAGGTATTGCCGTAGACAGCGATCGCAACCTCTATGTGCTGGATGCCATTTTCGGGGTATTCCAGATATTCGATACCAAGGGGAGGCTGTTGCTGTATGTGAGCCAGGAGGGGACCCTGCCGGGCGAGCTGATGTTGCCGAGCGGTATCTTCATCGACCGGGATGACCGGATTTATGTCGCCGATACGTTCAATCACAGGATTCAACTCTTCCAGTACCTGAAAGAAAAGGTGCAGAAATGAACGGTTATAGCAAGTCGTTTGTAGCGGTTGCCTTGTTATCGTCCCTTGTCCTGATGTATGCCGGCAATGTGGCGGGAGCCGGGCCAAAGGTTTCGGAAATCGGCAACCCCCACAACCTGTCGTCAGTCGGCAGGGTGGTTGGCTCGACCGTGCTGACCGACAACACGACATTGTATCGGGCCGAAGGCGATATCTCCAGTACCACCAATGTCCCTGGCAAACAGGTCTGCATCTTTTGCCACACGCCCCACAATGCCAATGTCTCCGAGCAGGCGCCTCTCTGGAACCGGGCTTTCTCTACCGTGACGAATTTCCAGCGCTATTCGTCCAGTACTCTTCAGATCAGGGTCAATGCCGCAGCCAGAACGCCTGCGTTGTATGATACCGGTGCCCAGCCGGACGGGTCGTCCAAGCTCTGTCTCAGTTGCCATGACGGTGTTTCCAAGCTTGGGGCGATCTTGCAGGGGGGCACCATCATCATGAGAGGCGGTGCCGGTTCATCGACCACGGGCGGCGGCGATGTTATAACCGGACTGTCATCGTTCAATCCGTCCACCAATAAGATGAAAACTGGTCATCACCCGGTGTCGTTTGTCTATAATGCGACAGTCAGGGATGCCATCAATGCCGGCAAGGGTACCACTTATACGTTGCCCAGCGAGCCGGCTGTAATCTTGAGAAACAGCAAGATGCAGTGCACCACCTGTCATGATGCGCACCAGAATCAATCTGACGACACCTCGTGCTATGATACGAGTGATAACAGCATCACGACATGTGGTTCAACATCCACCGCCACCAGAAAGGTTGCACCATTCTGGGTGTTGCATAATGGGTCCAATACGGCTTCTCAGGATCATGATGTTGTTTGCACCACATGCCATCCGATGGTTACACCCAGCCCCTTTCAAACTGCGCCCTGATATGGCTATCCTCAGGAAAGGCCCCTCTATGTTGCTACGACTCTTGTCAAGCATGCTTGTTCTCCACATGACAGCCTCTTTGGTTTTTGCCGTTTCCGGGGCCAAGCCTTACCACCTTGACCGTAATCTGCTGCCCAATGGCTGTGCTTCCTGTCATGTTGGTTTCGATTTCAGTAACGGCGGTGGATCGTATAAATGCCTTTCCTGTCACGGTCCGCTTAATAAGCGTTCGAAACAAATGGTCATGCGCAACATCCAGACAAAGGATGTCAGCAAGGATTTTGCCAAGAACTACCGGCATCCGGTCTTTGATGGCAAGGATATCCACAGCTCCCGTGAGGTCTTGCCCGAAACGAACTCCACAACACCGCGCCATGCCGTATGTGTCGATTGCCACAACCCCCATTACATTTCCGGTGACAACGTCTATGCCGGGGTCAGGGGAAAGAGGATCGGCAACTTCAACTCCACCATAACCAAAGAATACGAACTGTGCTATCTGTGCCATGGCGACAGTGCCAACCTGCCGGTCCGGTCCACCAACAAACGGATCGAGTTCTCCACGAACAATCCTTCCTTCCATCCGGTGGAGGGTGAAGGGAGAAACCTTGCGGTAATCAGCCTGCTGCGTCCCTACCGCGAAAGAAAAGGGGCCGACAATGATATTTCGATCATAAAATGTGCCGATTGTCACGGCAGTGATGATTCCAATTCTGCGAATGGCCCCCACGGTTCAAAGTACCAAGGTATACTGGTGGACAACTACGCTACCGGTGATGGCTTGCCCGAGAGCAGTTTCAATTATGCTCTTTGCTATCGCTGCCACAAACGCTCAAGCATCCTGGGGAACGAGAGTTTCCCCTTTCATTCGCGCCACATCACCGGAGATCTCAATTTCAAGGGGGGCGGGACATCCTGCTACACGTGCCACAGTTCCCATGGCAGTACGGAGAATCGCTACCTGATCAGGTTCAACCGCGATTATGTAACCGAAAGTTCCAGCGGCAAAAGGCAGTTCGTGGAAAAGGGGACCTACAGTTTCCACGGCGAGTGCTGGTTGACCTGTCACGGAGTTGATCACAACCCCAAGTCATACTGATGGAGGTTTTTACCATGAAACCGCACAGTTTGTTGCTTTCGGTTCTTATGCTCTCTTTTGTGGTTTTTCCCACAGTGGGGTTTGCCACAATAGCACCCGAGCAAAAGCTATTGCTGGGCCAAAATCCCCATAACGATGATGGCGATTGCTCTATCTGCCATGTTGCCTCGGTTGAAAAGCTAAAGGGCTGGTTTGTATTTCCCTCCACCAAGCGGCAGTTAAAGGAAGATCCCAATACCCTGTGCCGGAAGTGCCACGGCGTCAGCTTCGGCCACGGCATTGGCAAAAAACCGGCCATGAACCTTGAGGGACTGCCACTCAGTGCGGATGGCACCATCAATTGCGCCCTGACTTGCCATGATATGCATATTAAGGGTGTGGACGACACCAATCAACTGCGACTTCATCTGCGACTTCCCAATACAAAATTGTGTACTTCGTGTCACGATAAATAGTGTCGTGCAACAGCTTGGAAACTGGCGCCACAGGCGTTTTGCCAAGGGTTTTATTGTTTTGTTTTTGGGGAGCTCTGTGATAGTATAAAAAGATTATGGCGCTCTATAACTGCAAGCTTGGTGCATCGGACGGGAAAATCCTGTACAGGGAATTTGAGGCGGCAGAGCCGGAAATGCTGCAAAGAAACCTGGAAGATCAGGGTTTTTTTGTTTTTGAGGTAAAAAAGAAGCCATTTCAGTTCCTGCTGGACAAGGGATTTAAACGACGTCGGATCGATAATCGCTCATTTTTAACCTTTAACCAGGAAATGCTGGTGCTTATTAAGGCTGGCATGCCGATTATGCAGATTCTCGATACCATGCTTGAGCGGCAGGACAGTGGCAATTTAACAGAGATCCTGCGCCAGGTCCGCGAGGATGTGAAGGGTGGGGCAGCTCTTTCCGTAGCACTTGAAAAACACGGTCGATTTATCCCACACCTCTATATCGCATCCATCAGGGCAGGGGAACGCACCGGCGACCTGGTCAACACCATCAGGCGCTACATCCAGTATCTCAAGCGGGCTGACGTCATCCGCAAGAAGGTTGTCTCGGCCCTGTTATACCCGGCGATCCTTGTTACTGTGGCGACCATGGCCGTTACACTGCTGCTCCTTTATGTCGTGCCTACCTTCAGCCAGGTGTATGCAGATGCGGGTTCGCAATTGCCCGCACCCACCAGGATGCTGATTGCTTTCACTGCTTTTCTCAGGCATTTTTTCCCGTTTGCGGTACTGCTGGCAATAGCGGCGGCTTTTTCCTTACGTTCTTGGGTTGCTACTGAAGCTGGCAGATATAAGGTCGACAAATTCAAGCTGAGCATCCCGTTGGCAGGCGACGTGTTTACCAAGTATTCGGTTGCCGGTTTCAGCCGCACACTTGCCACAGTGCTTGGCAGCGGCATCCCGATAATAGAATCGCTACGAATGTCAATAGGTACCCTCAATAATCGCTTTATGGAAAAACGGCTTTTCGAGGCAGTTAAATATGTTGAGGAGGGTGGTCGGCTCTCCGCTGCCTTTGAGAGGGCCGGAATCATGCCGCCGCTTGCACTGCGCATGCTGGGCGTGGGTGAAGCCACCGGAGCCCTGGTAGATATGTTGATGGATGTCTCCGATTATCTGGAGGATGAACTGGAAGAACGTATCAACATCCTCACAACGGCCATAGAACCAGCCATTATGGTTGTTATGGGCGTTGTTATCGGTGGTATTATTATCGCCATGTACCTGCCTGTTTTCAAAATTGCCGGCACTGTCGGATAACCAGAGGGATTGGATGCAGTCATTCAGGCGCAGAAATATAGGTACCATCCTTGTGGATCGAGGCAGCCTGACCACTGATCAGCTCCAGATTGTTGTGGACAAGTTGGCGGTCACCAAGCAGCGTTTCGGTGAGATTTGCATCAGCGAAGGCTTTATCAACGAAACTGAACTTGCCAAGGCCCTCTCTGAGCAGTTCAATCTCGAATTTGCCGATCTGAGTGATTTCAGGATGGACGAGGAATTGCTTAACGCACTCCCGAACGATGCCATCTACCGCTTCCGGTTTGTGCCGCTGGAAATGACACCAGATGCATTGGTCATAGCGGTATCCGATCCCACGGACGTGGTCAAATTGGATGAGCTGGAGATGTTGCTTGGCCGCCCACTGAAGATACGCATTGCCGCCGAGTCTGCCATTGCCCTGGTCATCAAGACCGGTGAGGGAACCCGCCGGGTGTTGCGTGAGGTTTCCGAGGACTTCATGCTCCAACTGGTCAAGGAAACAGATCGGGGCGAGGAAGTTTTATCTGTCGAGGCTATTTCAGAAGATACCAGCCCAATAATCAAGCTCGTCAACTCTACTATCCTGGATGCCTTGAACCGCCGCGCCAGTGACATTCATATAGAAACCGGCCATGATGGCGTTGAGATCAAGTATCGCATTGACGGGGTGCTTTATCGGGCAAACGAACCCATAGATCTGCATTTTCAATCACCGATCATATCCCGGCTCAAGGTCATGAGCGAGCTGGATATTTCAGAACGGCGCATTCCTCAGGATGGCCGCTTCAAGATACGTTTCGGTGAAAAATCGATCGACTTCCGCGTCTCCATCATGCCCAGTGCCTTGGGCGAGGATGCGGTCATTCGTATTCTTGATAAGGAGAGCATCGCCAATGACCTGAAGGGGCTGTCCCTTGAAAACCTCGGCATAAGCGACCGCGAAATAAAACGCTTGCGCAGGAAAATTCGCGAGCCTTACGGCATGGTTTTGGTCACCGGCCCCACGGGCTCCGGCAAAACCACCACCCTGTACGCAGCACTTACAGAGATCCATACCGGTGAAGACAAGATCATTACCATAGAAGATCCGGTCGAGTACATGTTGCGCGGGATACTTCAGATACCGGTCAACGAAAAGAAAGGCCTGACCTTTGCCAAGGGACTCCGCTCCATCCTGCGCCACGATCCTGACAAGATCATGGTCGGCGAGATCCGCGACCCGGAAACCGCCCAGATTGCGGTCCAGTCCGCTTTGACCGGCCACTTGGTGTTTACGACGGTGCATGCCAACAATGTCTTTGATGTCCTTGGCCGTTTCATCCACATGGGGATCGACCCTTACAACTTCGTTTCCTGTCTGAACTGTGTCATGGCCCAACGCCTGGTGCGCAAGGTCTGCCGCAAATGCCGCCGTCCGGTAACCTACAGCGATGATGCTCTGCTCGATGCAGGGATTGATCCCGAGGTGGTTCGCGGGGCGACGTTGTATGAGGCGAGGGGGTGTGAAGAGTGTAACGGCACCGGCTATCGCGGACGCTCAGCCATTGTGGAACTGCTGGAGCTGAATGACGAGATTCGTGACCTGATCATCAGTAAAGTGCCTGCAAGCCAGCTCAAACTGGCTGCCCGGGAGGCTGGGGTTATTTTCCTGCGTGATTCCGCCATGGAAAAGCTGATTGCGGGCGATACGACCATCAAGGAGATCAACCGCGTTACCTTTGTGGAATGACGGGAAGGGATTGACCATGCTGTTTTCCAGAAAATCGCTCGGGCTTGAAATCGGATCGTCGGGCGTGGCCTTTGCCCTGCTGGGCGGATCGGTGACGTTACCAAGGTTGGAGCGTGTTTCTTACCGTCCCTTTGATCCAGGCGTCATACGCACGTCACTGCGCGAACAAAATATTCTGGACACAGATGCGTTTATCCGCAATGTAAAAGATGCCTACAATACTTTGCTGCACCCTGGGCCACGCATCTCGGTTACTCTCCCGGATACAGTGGGCCATATCCTGCTCCTGGATATGGAAGGGCGCTTCAAGAGCCGATCAGAGGGTATCGACATGATACGCTGGAAGCTCAAGAAGAATATTCCCTTCGACGTTGCCGATACACATTTGGATTATCAGCAGCTCTCCATACGCGAGAACGGAGACATGGCTCTGCTGGTGGCACTGGTGTCACGCCGGGTCATGGGCCAATACGAAGAGTCGCTGGTTGCCGCCGGTTTGGTTCCGTCCAGAATTGATTTCAACTCATTCAATCTATACCGGACGTTCGAGCAACGTCTCGCCTCCCTGGAGCAATGTGCGCTGGTATCGTATTTCGATAATATTCTGGGCATCATGATTTTTTCGAACGGCATTCCGGAATTCGTGCGGGTCAAGGAGCTTGCCGGCACACCGGCCGTTGACAGTCGGGTTTTCATGGAAATTACCAACTCCTTTCTGGTGCATCACGAGCGCTTTCCGGAACGCGTGATGCAAAACATTGCCTGTGTTGCCCCTCCCGATGTGTCAACCGGTTTCTGTGACATGGTGGCCGAGGCTGCCGGCAGTACACCGGTTTTGCTGGAGGCCAAGGCTGCCGTGACGCCATCGGATGAAGCGCCGGCCGACCAGGCATCACTTTTCCCATTCACTGCCGCAATCGGTTCTGCCTTGAGGAGCTTGTGATGCGTTTTACCATCAATCTTGCCACCAAGACATATCTGGATTACCGGAAGATTAATCAGGCCTGTGTTGCCGGCCTTATAATATTGGCGATTCTGCTGGTCTGGAATGTGACCCGCATCTCCTGGAACCTGGGCGATCTGCGCCGTACTGTGGCAGAAAACACAAACCTCGAAGCTCGTCTCAGTGCCCGCCCTCCAGGGGTTTCGGAAAAGGATTACTCGCGAACCATGAACCGGATCCATTTCTATAACGGAATCATAGAGCGCAAGGCCTACAATTGGCTGGAACTGCTGGACCAGCTGGAAAACGTCACACCTGCCGGAGTTGCCCTGGTTTCAATGGTGCCGGATAAAAAAGACGGCGGACTGAAAATAGAAGGGCGCACCAAGAATTTCGATATGCTGAAAAACTATCTGGGAAACCTTGAGAGTTCCAAGCGTTTTACAAATGTTTTGCTCCTTTCGCACCATGACCTGGCAATTGGTGAAAAAACCAGGGGAGTGCAATTTACCCTGTCATGCCGAGCGGTAATGCAATGAAACATATCCTCATCGAAATATACCGCCAGAAAAAACGCTGTCTTAATGCGGCGTTACTGCTGCTGGTGGTGAATATCGCCGTGTATGCCGTCAACTATGGTTACCTGGATTCCTCGGTAAATGAGGCCCGGCAAAAATGGCACGAACTGAGGCGCAGGGTGTCGGTAGCCGAACGCGGCGACGTCAGCGTGGTGTATCGGCAGGCGTTGGCCGACCTTGAAAAGCTGAGCGCACTTATTCCACTCAAACGTCAGTTTCCCAGTGTCCTGGGTGATATTCTGGATGCCGCTGCTTCAAGTAATGTTGTCATTGGTACGGTCACCTATAAACCGCAAGTCGTAAAAAATGAGGATCTGCTGGCGTATAGCATAAATATGTCCGTTTCAGGAAGTTACGCCGCGGTCAAGAGCTTTCTGGCCGACTTGCAGAAAAATCGCGAAATGGTCGTGATTGAAGGGGTTGCTCTTTCAAACAGGGATCCATTTGAGGAAAATGTTTCCATGAACGTCAACCTGACGGTTTATCTGCGGGAGGGTGCATGAGCCGGCAGCGCCTGATCCTCTTAATCCTGTTGATTCTGTTGGTGGCAACATTGATCTGGAGTTATCTGTCCTATCCGCGTCTCAAGACGGTAAGCCCAATGAAATACCCTCCTGGATCGCATCTCAAGGCTGAAAAGAAGCGGCAGCCACTTGTCAAGGCAGCATCTTCAGCCGAAGGGCGTTCACTCAGACTTGATCTGCTAAATAAGGAACAGGCCTCCTTCAAGGGTTACCGGCGCGACATATTCAAACCGGTATTTATCGATGAATTAAAAGTCATGAAGCAGATGGCAAGTGTCGCCAAGCCGGCCCTGCCGCCAGCCCCGGCACCTAAAACAGCTCCGGTGCTTCCGGTTCCGACTGCTGCAACAGGAACTGCGCCACGGGAACTGGCCCGTTTTACATTTTTGGGTTTTCTCAAAAAAAACAATCAGAAGACTATCTTTCTGGCCAAGGACAAAGATATTATCCTGGTCAAGAAAGGCGAAACCTTTGCGGGGCGCTATCAGGCCGCCTCCATAACCGACCAGGCCCTGACCATACTTGTTACCGATACCGGTGAAGAAATTGTCATACCATTGATTGAAAACCGGCCTCTCAGCATGGCGAGCAAATAAGTGCCGGGAGCATGGTGGAGTTTTATGCTTGAATCCTTACAGGAGGAAACGCCCAGGATGCGCAACCTTACTCATCTGATCATATTTGTCCTCATGCTGGCCCTTGTTGGCGGCTGTTCCGCCAGTCATCGGGCCTTTTCCAAGGGGGAACAGTTCGAGTCGGAGGGCAAGTACGAGGAAGCAATGTACAGTTATGCCGATGCCTTCCGCGAGGACCCCGAAACCAGCGAGTACCGGCTTCGCTTCCTCAAGGCCCGTGATATAGCCGCTGATATGCATTATAAGATGGGCGAGCAACTGTTTGGGCAGAGCGAATACTCCGCGGCCCTGGCCGAGTTTCAGACCGCACTTGCCTTCGATCCAACCCAGGGGATTTATAAACAACGGATAGAAGATGCCACAAGGTTGAAAGATGCCCAACAAGCCTTTCAGGAGGGGTTGGATTTTGAAAAATCCAACAAGCTGAAGGATGCTGACCGCAGTTTCGCTCGCGCCCTTGAGTTGAGCCCTGACAACAAGGATTATAAAAAGGCCTTGGAACGGGTTACGGGGATGCGGAAAAACAAGCTGGAAGGATATGAGCTAAGCCTCAAATCAGCCAAGCCGATCACGCTGAAGTTCAAGGATGCCAAGATCAAGGATGTGTTCAATATAATCAGTCAGTTATCCGGAATTAATTTCATATTCGACGACACGGTCAAAGATCAGCCGGTTACCATCTATCTTGAGAACGCTACTTTCCAGCAGACACTGGATCTGTTGACCAATATGTTTAAGCTAGGGCGTAAGGTGGCCAATGAAAGCACAGTGATCATCTACCCCAGGACACCAGATAAGATAAAACAGTATGAAGACATGCAACTGCGCACATTTCATCTCAACTACATGGAGGCCAAAAAGGCCGTTAACCTGATTCGTACCATGATTCAGGTGCGCAAGATCTATGTCAACGAGGATACCAATTCCGTGGTGGTGCGCGACACCAGCGATGTCGTTGATGTGGTCGCAAAGATCCTGGATGCCAACGATGTTCCCGATCCGGAGGTTGTGCTGGATGTGGAGGTGATCGAGGTCAGCGACACGAATACCCAGCGCCTGGGCTTGCTGCTGAGCAATTACAATGTTCAGTTGGGCGCCTATTCCCCCTCCGGCAACCTGTTGGGGACCACTCTGTCATCGACCACGACCTCGTCGAGCACTTCCACCACAACAACAACGACGGATACTGCAATTACCAATCTTGTGCGGGCCTTTTCCATGAATGGTTACGGCGGTTTTGTGACGGTTCCCAATGCCACCTACAATTTCGGCAAGACACTCTCCAAGGGCGAAGTGCTCTCCAACCCGAAAATCAGGGTAAAGAACAAGGAAAAGTCCAAGTTCACGGTGGGCACCAGGCTCCCCATTACCACCTCCAACACGACCAACTCAACGGTAAGCGTTAATGTTCAGTACGTTGACGTAGGTGTCAAGGTCAATGCCGAGCCAACCATACAGCTTAACAACGAGATCGTCATCAAATTGAGCCTTGAAGTAAGCCAGCAGGTCGGGGCGGCAAGGGATGTGGGGGGCGGCACCAGCGTCGTGACAATCGGCACCCGCAACCTGGAAACAGTCCTCAGTCTCAAGGATGGTGAAACCAGTATCATTGGCGGTCTGATCCAGAAAACAACCGGCGACGACAAAAACAAGCTGATGTTCCTGAGCGATATTCCATTGATCGGGCGCCTGTTCACCGACTCGAACTACAATCATACCAAGAGTGAACTGCTGCTCGCAATTACCCCCCGGCTGGTTCGGGGTGTGGTTGTGCCCGAGGGAGACCTGATGTCGTTCTCTTCCGGCAAGGAAGACGACCCCTCGCTGGCTAAGCCTTTGGCCTCCTTTGAACAGGAGCCGGTGTTTGAAAACGCTCCCAAGACTGAAAAGAAACAACTGCCGGTTCCTGCGGCACAGCGTCCTGCAGGTGGTTTGCAACCAGCTGTTCAGCCCCAGCGAGCACCTGCTGCGCTCACTGCTCCCCAATCATCGGTCCAGACCGGCCAGTTGCCGGAAATGGGGAAAACCACTCAAAGCGCGGTTGCAGGTCAGACGGTGCAGAATCCCTTGCAGCCGGCGTCTGCACCTGCTGCAGCTGCAGCAACTACAGCGGCAAAATCTGCAGCCGCAGTTGCCGGGCCTGCTGCCCAGAAGCGTGGTCTGTTACAGATTACCGCTCCTTCGTCGATTTCCCTTGGGCAGCAGTTCAGCCTGGATATAAAGGCAAATGACGTCAATGATCTGGCATCATCATCATTTGTCCTGACATATGATCCGATTTTTGTGGAATTCGTATCTGTTGCCCAGGGAAGTTTTCTGAAAAGCGACGGCAAACCTTCCACGTTCTCAAACACGGCTGATAAAGCTAGCGGTACGGTGACCATCAGCCAGGCGCGTGGAGCCGGTCTTGGCGGGGTATCGGGCGGTGGACCCCTGGCAACTGCAATTTTCCGGGCCAAGAATCAGGGGCCGGCCAGCTTCGGTTTCCGCAACGTCAGCTTTATGGCCGCTGACGGCAAGCCCCTGACAATGTTGCCGTTCAGCACTGCCGTGGATGTCCGTTGAGCAATGTTGCCCGTATGCTGACATTTCTTAAAGATCGCAAAGGTGTATCCCTTATAGAGTTGGTGGTAACCGTCACTGTCCTGGCCATTCTGGCCTCGGTGGCGGTTCCGTTCGTCCAGATGACGGCCAAACGCACCCGCGAGATTGAACTGCGTCGCAACCTGCGCACCATTCGCACCGCTATAGACGAGTACAGGAAAAAGTACGATTGGGCTTTGGATAACAAAAAAATCAATACTGTAATCAACAAGAGTTCGGGTTGTCCGGAAACATTGCAGGTGCTGGTGGAAGGTTATGATTTCGGTGAAGTTACTCCACCCACCAGGAAATTTCTGCGCAAAATTCCTCCCGACCCCATGAATCCGCCCAAGCCGGGGGAAGAACCCAAATGGGGGCTGCGTTCCTATGAAGACAAGCCCGACTCGACCAGTTGGGGTGGGGAAGATGTTTTTGATGTTTATTCACTCAGCGAAGGAACCGCAATTGATGGCACTAAATATAAAGACTGGTGAAGAGGGCGCGGCCGTCCTCAGTACCATCGCTCTTTCGGGAATAGGTTCAGGGTGCGGACCGGATTTACCGACGGAATCGTCAGATCCGTTATCACCAATATACCCGCTTCCGAAGGCGAAGGCGCGAAGACCACGGATACTGGCCGGCTGCCGCGGTTTCACATTGATAGAATTGATGATTGTGGTTTCGATCATAGGCATTCTGGCCGCCATTGCCGTGCCCAATTACCAGTGGAGCATCATCAAGACCAAGGAGGCGGTATTGCGCGAAGACCTCTATAACTTCCGCGATACCATCGACCAGTTTTACGCCGATCAGGGGAAATATCCGGATGCACTGAGCGATCTGGTGGATAAGGGCTACATGAGGGTCATTCCGAAGGACCCGTTTACGAAGCAAAACGATACCTGGGTCATTGTTGCGCCTCCGCCCGAAGGCAGTTCACCCTTGTCTGAAAGCAGCATGGGGTCAACACCTCTCTTGGGTTCCGGAACCTCTGGCAGTGGTGAGAGCAGCGGACCGGGCAACGTTTACGATGTGCACAGCGGATCCAACCTGGTGGGGACCAACGGCACCCCTTACAACGAGTGGTGACGTCATGATCCAACTACACAACGTATCGCTGGCCTACCAGAAAGATGCCACTGCCCTTAACGGCATTAGTCTGCGCATAGAAAAGGGCGAATTCGTTTTTCTGACCGGTCCATCAGGTGCCGGCAAAACAACGCTTTTGCGCCTTCTCTACGGTGCCTTGACCCCCACCCAGGGCCAGGTGCTGATCGACGGCCAGAATATATCCCGCATGGCACCCTCCCAGATACCATTCCTGAGGCGGTCGATAGGGGTCGTTTTTCAGGATTTTAAGCTGCTTCCAAATCGCACGGTGCTGGAGAATGTCGCCATCACCCTGGAGGTGCTTGGCTGGGGCAGGGCCGACATCGGCAAAAAGGTCATGCACATCCTCAAACAGATGGGGATGGAATCAAAGATCAACCTGACACCGCAGCGTCTCTCCGGCGGTGAACAGCAGCGTGTGGCACTGGCCCGCGCCTTGGTGAACGATCCAAAAATTCTGCTAGCGGATGAACCGACCGGTAACTTGGATGATGCCAACAAAAACCAGATTCTGAACATCTTCAAGGAAGCAAACGTGCGCGGTACTACGGTAGTTGTGGCCACACACGATCGGCGACTTATAGAAAACAGCCATAAACGCCTGGTGACACTCAGCAAGGGAGAGATCGTTGAATAGATGGAAAAAGAAGGCAGCGCCGGTAAATCAATCCTATAAGCGTCCTGTCCTGGTCGGCGAGGGTTTTGGCGGACGCCTGGGCTATTTTGTCAGCCGTGCCCTGATCAATGTCAAACAGAACATCTTTGTCAATTGTGTGACCATCGGCACCATCACCCTGGCGCTCCTGATTATATCGCTGTTCCTGCTGGTGTTCGTCAACCTGGAAAATGCCGCTGATACCTGGAGCGAGCGGGTCCAGGTAACGGTTTATTTCGATCGCGAACTCCCCACACAGGAACAGGCTGCTTTGCGGAGCAGCATTTTGGCCATACCCGGTGCATCCAAGGTCAGTTACGTATCTCGCGATGAAGCGCTCAAAAGATTCAAGAGCAGGCTGCGCGGGCAGGAAACCTTGCTGGAAGGGGTGCGGCCGGAGATATTGCCCACCTCTTTCGAGATTGCGTTAAAAAAAGCCGACAGGAATACGGAGGGAATAGAGGCCTTTGTTGCGGCCCTCAAGCGCATACCCGGTATCGGCGAAGTCCAATACGGCGAGGAATGGGTCAGGCGTTTCAACACCTTCCTCAATTTCATTCGCATGCTGGGTGCGTTGCTGGGCGGTTTCCTGGTCATCGCCGTTGTCTTTATCGTGTCCAACACCATCAAGCTGACCATCTATGCCCGTCGCGACGAGTTGGAGGTTATGGCGCTCGTGGGGGCAACGCGTTTTTTTATCAAAGCTCCTTTCCTGATAGAAGGGATTATCCAGGGCGGTGCCGGAGGTGTATTGGCCATGGTCCTGTTGACTGGGCTGTATGAAGGCTTTCTCCACAATGCCGGCAGTTTCGTGACTTTCGACCCGACCGCATCCGGCCTGTCGTTCCTGCCTCCCGAGTATATCGCCGCTATCTGCCTGTCAGGCATAGCGCTCGGCTTTATCGGCAGTCTGACATCACTCAAAAGATTCATTAACGTTTGAATAATGAAACAACTGTCGTGCATATTCTTGTTTCTTGCTATTGCCGCCACTGTCTGGGGTGCAAGCCCCAACGACGAGTTGAAGGGTGTCAAGCAGGCAATCAGGGCCAAGAAACAATTGATCTCCAAGACCCGCAAGGTTGAAGCGGTTGTTTCCACCGAACTGCAGGAGATCAATCGCAATCTTGATCAGAAAAAAAACGACCTTGGTAAACTGGATCGTGAACTGATTGATGTCGAGTCCCATCTGGGAGTTACAGGCAAGGAGATCGCCAGGGTAACGGATGAGGCCAATCGCAAGAAAGCCGAGATTGAGCGCCGCCTGGCTTCGCTCTACAAAGCCGGAGAACTAGGGGCATTGCGGATGTTCTTTTCCTCCGAGTCATTTCCGCAGATGGCCGAGAATATCCGCTACATGCGTTCCATTCTGGAGAATGACAAAAAAATCTTCGCGGAGTATAATAAAACGCTTGATGAGTTGAGCAAGTTAAAGCTTAATCTGGAGCGGGACGCAGCCAGAAAGGAACGCATCAAGCAGGGTATAGCCCTTAAAAAAAAGGAGATTGAGCAGGAACAAAGCAGGAAGTCCGCATACCTGCTCAAGGTTCGCCATGACCGCAAGGGCTTTGAAACATCGCTCAAGGAACTCCAAGCCAATGCTTCCCGGTTGCAATACATGATTGAGCGCCTTAACGCTCTCAGCCGCCGTAAGCTTTCATCCAGGCATGATAAACGGGGCAATAAACTCAAACCGTTACCTGAACTGCCTCCGGTGCCTGATCGGGGTTTTGCCTCGCAGAAAGGGCGCATGTCGTTGCCGGTGCGTGGTGAGGTAATAGAAACCTATGGCAAGCACAAACATCCGGAATTCAATTCCTATACCTTCAGCAAGGGACTGTCCATTTCTGCCGGTGCAGGTACGGACATACATTCAATTTACGAAGGGAACGTCATCTTTGCCGACTATTTCAAGGGTTATGGCAATATGATTATCGTTGACCATGGTGGCGGCTATTTCAGCCTTTATGCCCATGCACAGAAAATACTTAAAAAGGTTGGGGCCGAAGTAGCCCGCAACGAAGTGGTAGCAACAGTAGGGGATCTGGATTCCTCGAAAGGTCCGATGTTGTATTTTGAAATTAGATATCAAGGCAAGCCGGTGGATCCGGCTGGCTGGGTAAGATGATAGAGAGATACGAATCTTTACACAATATTCATGCGGAGGCAGAAGATGTTTAGAACAGGCAACAAAAGGAAACGGGTAGTTGCGGGTTTTGCGCTTGTAGTGGCGTTTCTGGTGATATTTATCAGCATCAGTTCACAACAGCGTTGTTCGGCCGAGGGTAAGGGGAGCGATTACGAGTCCATTGAGCTCTTTACCGATGTCATGGCCATTATCAAGAAGAGCTATGTGGAAGAGGTGGACACAAAGAAGCTGATCTACGGTGCGATCAACGGCATGCTGGCATCTCTTGATCCGCACAGCTCCTTTATGCCTCCGGATACCTACAAGGAAATGAAGATCGACACCAAGGGCGCCTTTGGCGGGCTGGGAATAGAAATAACCGTCAAGGACGGTATTCTGACTGTTATCTCGCCCATTGAAGACACCCCTGCATTCAAGGCCGGCATCAAGGCCGGTGACCAGATTCTCAAAATCGACGACAAGTTCACCAAAGACCTCAATATCAATGATGCGGTCAAGCGGATGCGCGGACAGAAGGGAACCAGCGTTGTCTTGATGATCATGCGGGAGGGGTTGGACAAGCCCAAGGAATATACCTTGGTGCGCGATATCATCCAGATCAAGAGTGTGCGTTCACGGTTGCTGGACAACGGTTTCGGTTATGTCCGCATTGCGCAGTTCCAGGAAAAGACCGATGAAGACCTGGGTAAGGCTCTCAAGTCGCTCCAGGAAGAAAACAAAGGGACGCTATCCGGTCTGGTCCTCGATTTGCGTAATGATCCTGGTGGGTTGTTGGATCAAGCGGTCCGCGTTGCTGACCATTTCATCGAAGATGGGCTGATCGTCTATACCGAGGGGCGCGAAAAAGATTCCAAGATGCAGTTCATGGCGAAAAAGGGTGGCAAAGAACCAAGCTATCCCATCGTTGTTCTGATAAACGGTGGTAGTGCCAGCGCCTCCGAAATCGTGGCCGGCGCCTTGCAGGACCATAAGCGGGCCATTATCATGGGAACCCAGAGCTTCGGCAAGGGGTCGGTCCAGACCATTATCCCGCTTTCGGATGATTCCGGACTGCGGCTGACCACGGCGCTGTATTATACCCCCAGCGGCCGTTCGATCCAGGCCAAGGGCATTACGCCGGACATAGTTGTCGAGCGTATGGAGATACCCAAGGAAACGGAAAAGAAAGACATGCTCCACTTGCGTGAAAAGGATCTGGAAAACCATTTCGAGAGCGGTAACATCGAAAATCCCAATAAAAAAGAAGACAAAAAGGATGAGAAGAAAGAAAAAGCGGCTTCTCTCAAGATTGACGACAATCTGAAAAATGATTACCAGGTGATGAGGGCCCTGGATCTGCTTAAAGGTTGGGAGATCCTCAAAAAGATCGGGGCACCCAAGTAGATAGATGTGCACCTGAATGCGTGACGTATACACGCAGCGGCATTCCAGCGTCACGCATTCAGGTCATATTGCGGCAACAGGGGGAGAATCCGGATGGTAGCGATACGCAACGTTTTTATGGCCATGTTGTTCGCTCTGCTGGTCGGCAGTGCCAATGCCGGTGCCGTCTCCACTCTCACCCTCACACCGACAACGGCGGATGGCTCGGTTTACAATGTTTTAGCCTCCAATTTCAGCAACATATCCGGAATAGATTTTCGTGTTTTTTATGACGCCGCTACCCTGGCAAATCCCCAGGTGGCCAGCGGCACGTTTGCCACCGGTACGACGATGGTGGCGAATACCGCGACACCGGGCTCACTTCGGGTTGTGTTCATGATGACAACGGGCGGTTCTTTGAACGGTGAAGGGCCATTGGCAGCAATCACCTTTACCAAGGTTGGCATGTCGGCGGGACGCCTGATCGATTTCAAGGCTGAACTCATATCCAATGACGCAACCAAGGTCGCGGTACAGCCGGTCATCGGTGCGCTGCCAGCAGCAACCGACTTGTCCGGAGACTCATCAAACACAACGCAATCACCGTCTGAAACGCCAGCAACAGCAACCTTCAAGGTCACTACTTCTCTGGTCGCCGGTGAGGGCAGCATCACCCCCCCCAGTGTTCAGAATGTGAATAACGGATCGATTGTCAGCTTCACACTGCTCCCCTTGGATATCTACGAAATCGGCGGTGCCAACGGCTGTTTCGGCACCCTGAGCGGCAACATCTACACCACCGGCCCGATACACAGCGACTGCACGGTAAACGTGACTTTTAACCAAAAAACGGAGCCTGAGCAATCATCGGGAGTTGCGTCGAACTCGTCCCAAACATCCGACCAGGAGGAAACTCCGACACCCTCACCAACTGGCGGTGGCATGGCGAATCTGATTGATGAGGCGTTAACGCAGAAACAACTGAAGACCGGCACCAGCATGGGTGATTTGACGGTTTTGGACGATACATACTCCGGCACGGGCCAACAGCAAACAACTATCGTGCAACAACAGACGACAGTGACGACGCCGGCGCAGAAAAAGGAAGAATCGAAAAAGGGTCAGCCGCGCAGCGATGACAAATCATTGGGAGATCTGCCGGATTCGGCGCCGACGGCCACACCGAATACCGCAGCGCCATCCACCCAGATCGATAGCGGCAAGGGTGTTGCGTCGCCAGGTGCCAATATGGCCCTTGCCAAACTGGCAGCCATGGATAGTCCTGTGAATCGTTTCAGCACCTTCAAGGGCACGCGCACACTCAAAAACCTTGAGCCGCTATTTGATGCCGCTTCCGCCCGCGCTGCCGGTTTTGTCCAGATACCCGCAATTGCTGTCTCCGACGGTAAGAACCGGTTGTCCATAAAGTTAGGATTGGCGTCCACTGGGTTTGTCCCGAATTTCAGGCTCAAAGGCGCCAATCTCAAATCCATCAGGCCGCTATCGGATAAGGTCTGGGAATTAAGCGTATTGCCGCAAAAAGGCAAGGCCGATGTTCGGCTGACCGTTCTTGTGGGCAGCGGCCGGGCAGAAGTGCCGCTTGTGGTGGTTCCCCCGCTGGATGCCGTTATCGACCGGGATAGCAACGGGCTTTCCGAAGCAGGGGTAAACGCCCTGCTTGCCAAGGGCGGGACAGGCAAGCCAGTTTACGACCTGAATGGAGATGGCAAGCAGGATTTTCTTGACGACTATATCCTTGTCGCTCATTATCTGCGGCACAAACAGATGCAGCAAAAGCCGGTAACGCCGGCAAAAAAATAAGGCAGCCCCCCACACCCAATTGTGACCAGATCCAAATCGAACCGCAAAAAAAGAAAATCGGGCGGCGGCACCTACGCCGCCCTGGCAATCCTGGCGATCATCATCCTCGCCATTGGTGGTTACCTAACGTTCAAGCCCCGCGGCGAGCAGCCCAAACCTCCCCAGCCGATGCCGCCAATCGTACAGAAATCCCCGTTACCGGAGAGAATCGGGCCCGAAGGTTTACCGCGCACGGAACACATTCCTGCGATGGAAAGCATGACGTCCCAAACGATCGCCAAACATCCGGCGACGATCAGGCCACAAGCGGGGACAGTGGCCGGTAAAGGGCTTCTGGCCATCATCATCGACGACATGGGAACCAGCATGCACGAAGCCCGCTCGCTGGCCGGCATCGGCGTGCCATTGACTTTTTCGATCATTCCCGGGTTGCACAGCTATCGTGAGGTGGCGGCATACGCCGCAGCCAGCGGCATCGAAACCATGATCCATATCCCGATGCAGCCCAAGGGGTGGCCGCAACGCAGGCTGGAGGCCAACGGACTGCTTCTTTCGATGAACGATGACGACATCAAGACCCAGGTGACTGAATTCATGCAGGAACTCCCCATGGCCGTAGGAGCCAATAATCACATGGGGTCGGAATTCACCGAACATGAAAATGATATGCGGGCGGTGCTGGAGGCTCTAAAGTCAAGGGGTCTGTTTTTTATCGACAGCATGACCTCGCCCCTGACCGTGGGACCGAGGTTGTCAGCGGAACTCGGGTTAAAGGCGGCGCGGCGCAACGTGTTTCTGGATAATGAGCAGAACAGCGCCTACATCCAGGGACAACTCAATCAGGCCGTGCGTATGGCCAAAAAGACCGGCGCAAGCATTGCCATCTGCCATCCCCACCCGATAACCATCCAGACGCTTACGGCCCTGTTGCCCACACTGGGACAGCAGGGAATCACGCTGGTGCCGGTGTCGCGGCTGGTAAGATGAATAACGGGATTTCACTTGTGGCGCGAAGCACGAGTGGAGTTCGGCATGAGCACTATATTTTGATCGGATTGTTTGGTAATAGATTAGCCTAACCCTGATAAACAGGATAAGTGCGTTAACAAAGTTATTTTCTGCCTGAAAATAGCTAAAGAAAAAGCCCGCGAGTAAAGCGGGCTTTTTTATTGCGATAGCGGGGGCTGGTCAGATGGCGAGTTGTTCGCCAATCCTGGCGTGCACCTGGTGGATCGTTCGGTAACATTCATCGTTGAGGACCATCTCCGGGTTACGGGTATCTACCGGATGAACGGCCAGCCAGCTCCCTTCGCGCAGCTTGCCTTCATAACCGGCCAGGGATTCATTCAACAGCAGATAGAGGCGGTCGTTGATTCTGTCAAACTCTCCCTCGGCAAAACCGGTCAAGGCAAAATCTTTCTGGAAATGCTGTTGGCCGGCAATGTCAAACTGCCTGAAATCCATCTGGTACCCCCCGTCGGCACTCCTGGGAGCCAGGACCGAGATCATTTTGGCCGCCTTTTCGGCAATGACAATACGGGCGGCCCCAAAGGCCTGGGAATCGCTGGTCATGCCGTACAACGTGGCGCAGAGCATGTCCGCAAAACAGTCGGAATGCAGAAAACCACGACTGGCCCGATCCGATGTCTCGTAGTAAAAGCCGCGCTCCTGCGGCTGTTCCGTCAGAGAAGCCCCGCAGATCAGGCAGCGCTCTGCCAACCCTTCCAATCGTGCTTGAAACGCCTCCTTTTTCTTGTCCTCCTTCTCGGCCAACCAGCGCGCATACAGGCAGGAACGGGACTCTGGCGTGGTGTCCAGGCTGCGCAGCACATCCCTGGCGATTTCCGTGAACTGGTTGTGCACTTCGGTCCACCGGGCATGGGTCAGGATCGGGTAGATCTTGCCGTCGGGATTGGTATTCAGGCTTTCCACCTTGGGGCTTTTGGAAATATGGGTATCCATGCACCGATAACCGCGATTGGCGGCAAAGGCCCGCAACAGGGTTTTCAGATCCTTGAACATGCCGTCAAACTTGATGCGCGAATCGATCAGGCAAGGGATCAATACCAGTGATTTTTTGTCTATGCCCCGCTGATCGAAGAGGGCGAAGATGTTCTTGCAGTTGTCGAGGCTGGGCATGTCCTTGATCGGGATCAGTACCCGATCGGCGGCGTAGAGTGCGTTCTGGGTCAGGATATTGAGGTCGGGGCGGGTGTCGATGATGACTATGCCGGACAGGCCGGACTCGGCCATAAGTCGCGTCAAGGTCATGGGGCCCTTGAAACGTTCATGGATTTCCCCCAGTTCGGTGGAGGAGGGGATGTAGCCGACACCGTACTGGCCGGTATGCACCAGGCTGGCTGCCTTCTCCCCCATCAGCAGGTCATTGACGGTTTTGCCGGTCTTTTGTCCTTTGAACTCGAACATGCGGTCAATGGTGAAGTGGTTGTCAAAGGAGAGGATGGTAACCGGCAGGTCTTCCCGCATGGCCTTCAGGTAGATGGCCAGGTTGGTGGCCAGGGTGGTCTTGCCGACTCCCCCTTTTTCCGATGAGATGGTGATGACGTAGGGATAATTCTGCATTTTGAACATGTCCGCCGTTAGTGAAGGATTGTGGCTAGTTGCCGCCCGGAAGAAACGATAGTAGTCAATTTGGCGCTGCCGGTCAACCGGTTTGACACCCTTTCTGCCTGTATGGTAGGGTGAAAGCCGATATGGATATTTTTACCGAAAAAACGATCCTTACCGTCAGTCGTCTGACCGCACACCTGCGGGATGTGCTGGAGGAAAACTTCGACCTGGTCTGGGTTCAGGGCGAGGTTTCCAACCTGTCGCTCCCCTCGTCGGGCCATCTCTATTTTACCCTCAAGGACCCTGGAGCCCAGTTGCGCTGCGTGATGTTCAGGAGCTCGGCAAAGAACCTGAAATTCCGCCCCACGGACGGCATGGCGCTGATCGCCCGTGGCCGCATCTCGGTTTATGACCAGCGGGGCGAATACCAGTTGATCTGCGAGTACCTGGAACCCCAGGGTATCGGCGCCCTGCAGACGGCGTTCACCCAGCTCAAGGAGCGTCTGGCCGGGGAGGGGCTCTTCGATGAGGGCCATAAGCGGCCGCTGCCTTCATTCCCACGCCGCCTGGGTGTGGTGACCTCGGCCAGCGGTGCCGCCATCCACGATATCCTCAATGTCCTCAAGCGTCGCTTTTCTTCCCTGGAGATTTTGCTTTATCCGGTGCGGGTCCAGGGGGAGGGGGCGGCTATGGAAATCGCCAGGGCCATTGATGACCTGAATCGACTGAAGCTGGCGGATGTGCTGATCGTCGGCAGGGGGGGGGGCTCGTTGGAAGACCTGTGGGCCTTTAACGAGGAGGTCGTTGCCAGGGCGGTCTACCGCTCCCATATACCGGTAATTTCCGCTGTCGGCCACGAAACCGACTGGACCATATGCGATTTTGCCGCCGACCTGCGGGCTCCGACGCCATCCGCGGCTGCCGAGCTGGTGATTGCCAGTGCCGAGGAGTTGCGTAACAAGGTGGAATTCCTGACGCATCGTCTGCGGCTGGTGACGGAGTCCCGCATGGCTGCCCTGGCAGCCCGGCTTGAAGCCATGGGCAGGGCGCTGCACGATCCAGGCACCATGCTGGGGCACCTGGCGCAGCGGGTGGATGATCTCGCGCAACGTCTGGATCTGGCGCTGCACAATGGTGTTGAGCGTCGCACGGACCGCTTCGAACGCCTTTACGGATCACTGCTGTTGCATGATCCCGCCCACCGGATCGGGAGTCTGCAACAACGGGTGGATCTGCTTGCAGCAAAGGCAGAGCGGTTATTGATGGACAAGCTTCAGGGTGTAAGGCGGAATTTTGGCGCCAATGCCGCGCGCCTGGAGGTGTTGTCTCCCTTGAGCACGCTCTCGCGGGGCTATTCCATTACCCGGCGCATTGCCGATGGCATGACCGTGACCGATGCGGCCCAGCTTGCCGCTGGTGACCGCGTGCGGCTCAGCTTTCAGCGCGGCGCCGCGGAGTGCCGGGTAGAGTCTGTCGATGAGGTCAGAACTTGACCAGGGATGGCATATCAGTATAATATCCCTTTTCCCAAGGAGCCGGCATGGCCACTGAAAAATTCGAAACATCCCTGAAAAAGCTGGAAGAGATCGTGCACCGCCTGGAGGGTGGCGCGCTCTCCCTGGAGGACTCTCTCAAGGCCTTTGAGGAGGGGGTGAAGCATGCCTCGTTCTGTGCCAAGAAACTGGACGAGGCCGAACGCCGGGTCGAGGTGCTGTTGAAGCAGAAGGATGGCAGCTTCAAGCGCGAGCCGTTTGAAGCGGATGACAATTAGTTCGTTGTGTTTGCTGAGTTTGCATGGAACTCAATAAACTCATAAAACAAGGATACCCACATGGACTTGAAAGCATATCTCAAAGAACAGTGCCAGCGGATTGATGGCGCGCTGGATTTATACCTGCCAAAGGAAACCGAGCTTCCCTACAGCCTGCACAAGGCGATGCGCTATTCGGTCTTTGCCGGCGGCAAACGGGTCAGGCCGATCCTGATGCTGGCGGCCTGCCAGGCAGTCGGCGGTGATACCGCGCGTGCCATCCCTGCGGCCTGCGCCATGGAGATGATCCATACCTACTCCCTGATCCACGACGACCTGCCGGCCATGGACAATGACGATTTTCGGCGCGGCAACCCCACCAACCACAAGGTGTTCGGCGAGGCGATCGCCATCCTGGCCGGTGACGGGCTTTTGACCGAGGCCTTCAAGCTGATCAGCGATCCGCTCTTTGCCAAAGACACACCGGCGGAAGCCAGGCTGGCAGTGATCCGCGAGATCGCCGTCTGCGCCGGTTCCTACGGCATGGTGGGCGGCCAGGTGGTGGACATGGAGAGCGAAGGGAAAGAGGACATCGACCTCCCCACGGTGCAGTACATCCACACCCACAAGACCGGGGCGCTGATCAAGGCGGCGGTTGTGGCCGGGGCAATCCTGGGCGGGGCCGGCGAGCGGCAGCTGGCGGCCATCACCCGTTACGGCGAGGCTGCTGGCCTGGCCTTCCAGATTGCCGACGACATCCTCGATATTGAAGGGACCACCGAGGAGATCGGCAAGGATGCCGGTTCCGACGAGGCCCGCGGCAAGGCCACCTATCCGGCGGTGATGGGGCTGGCGGCGGCCAAACTGGAGGCCCAGGCCATGATGGACGAGGCCATGCGGGCGCTGGAAATTTTCGGCGCCGAGGCCGACCCACTGCGTGAGATCGCCCAATATATTGTGCAGCGGAAGAACTGAAAAGGCCGATACATGTCTCTACTCGAAACCATAAATTCCCCGGAAGACCTGAAAAAGCTCCCAGTTGGCAAGCTCCCGGACGTTGCCGAGGAACTGCGCCAGCTCATCATAGAGACCTGTGCCGCCAACGGCGGGCACCTGGCCCCCTCGCTGGGGGTGGTGGAGTTGACCATTGCCCTGCATCGCGTGTTCAATACGCCGAGCGATAAGATCGTCTGGGATGTGGGGCACCAGGCCTATGCCCACAAGCTCCTTACCGGCCGGCGGGAACGTTTCGGCACTCTGCGCACCCTGAACGGCATCAGCGGCTTCCCCAAACGGGGCGAGTCTCCCCATGATGCTTTTGACGTGGGACATTCATCGACCTCCATCTCGGCCGCAACTGGGTTTGCCGTGGCCCGTGATCTGGATGGCCGCAAGAACAAGGTCCTGGCTGTAATCGGCGATGGCTCCATGACCGGCGGCATTGCCTATGAGGGTATCAACCATGCCGGGCATCTGGACAAGGACCTGGTCGTAATCCTCAACGACAACGAGATGTCCATTGCCGAGAATGTCGGCGCCCTTTCCAGTTTCCTCAGCCGCACCGCTACCAGCGAGTTTGTACATCGCTTCAAGAAAGATGTGGAATCGTTCCTGGGCCGATTCGATGGCGTCGGCAGGGGCATTCTCCATGTGGCGCGCAAGGTGGAGGATTCATTCAAAGGCCTGTTTACGCCCGGCATGCTGTTCGAGGCATTCGGTTTCGAATATATCGGCCCCATCGACGGCCATGACCTGCCGCAGTTGCTAGAAACCCTGGAGAACGTCAAAAAATTCGATGATGCGGTTTTGATCCATGTCCTGACCAAAAAGGGCAAGGGTTACCAGCCTGCCGAGAAAAACCCGGCGCTGTTCCACGGTGTGGGACCGTTCGATATCAAGAGTGGCAAGGTCCTGAAGGGAAAGGGGGGGGCTGCATCCTATACCGCCCTTTTTGGCTCCGCATTGTGCAAACTGGCCTCAGAGGACGAACGGGTTGTTGCCATTACTGCGGCCATGCCCGATGGCACTGGGCTTTCCGGTTTTGCCAAGGAGTATCCGGACCGTTTTTTCGATGTGGGCATAGCCGAACAACACGCTGTCACCTTTGCCGCCGGTCTGGCCGCCGACGGCTTCCGGCCGGTTTTCGCCGTGTATTCGTCCTTTCTGCAGCGGGCCTACGATCAGGTGTTCCATGATGTCTGCCTGCAGAACCTGCCGGTGACCTTTGCCCTTGACCGGGCAGGCGTTGTGGGCAACGATGGCCCAACCCACCATGGAGCTTTTGATATCTCCTACCTGAGGCATCTGCCCAACATGACCCTGATGGCCCCCAAGGACGAAAATGAACTGCAGCACATGCTGGCGACCGCCATTGAGCTTGGTCGGCCGGTAGCCGTGCGTTACGCGCGTGGGAACGGTTATGGGGTGGCCTTGGATCAGCACCTTGTCCCAATCCGGATCGGTAGCGGCGAGGTGCTGCGCGAGGGGCGTGACGGGGTTTTGCTGGCGCTTGGTACCATGGTTTATCCGGCTCTGGAAGCGGCAACTCTGCTTGAAAACGAAAGCGGTCTGGCATTGACCGTGGTTAATGCCCGCTTTGTCAAGCCGCTGGATGAAGCGCTGATCACGGATCTTGCCCGGAAGTACGGCAGGTTGGTAACACTGGAGGAAAATGCCCTGCAGGGAGGGTTCGGCACCGCTGTGCTCGAATTGCTGTCTGAGGCGGACCTCAACAGTGCGCGGGTACTGCGCATCGGTTATCCCGACCTGCCGATCCCACAGGGTGAACAGCATGAGCTGCGCGCAATGCTGGGTCTTGATCCGGCCGGGATTGCTGCGTCTGTTCGCTCGTTTCTCTCCTGATGACCTCCACTGCCTTCAAAAAGCAGTGCTTTACCCTGACTTTTCTCGTGCACTTCAGCGCGGCCCTGTTGTGTCTCGAGCCGACAGCATGCCTTGCCGAGGCCATTGACGACGACCCCCTCATCCATAGCAGTTATGGTCGCGAATTGCTGCTGCGCGGTGAATATGAAAAGGGCCTGGAACAACTTCGTCGGGCCTATTTGCTGTTTCCCCTCAACGAGACCCTCAAGAGAAACCTTGCCGAAGGTTATGCGGCTTTCGGTCATCAGCTTCTGAATCAGAGGCACTATGAGCAGGCCGACGGGAACTTGGTCAAGGCCATGGAACTTTATCCGGACGAGCCGGTCTACTCCCTGCTGCGTGGCATCTGCAATTATAACCTCAAAAAATACGATGTGGCCCGATTTGAGCTTGAGAAGGCCCAACAGAAACAACCCGATTCCGTAGAGATCCTGTATTACCTTGGGTTAGTACTATATGAAACAGAGAACCGGCAGCAGGCCCTGGAGTTATGGGAGCAGGGTTTGAAACTTTCTCCGGGTCGCAAGGAAATCGTCGATATCCTGAACAAGGCACGCAAGGAGACATCTGTCGAGGCTCGTATGGACCAGGGGCACAGCTCCCGCTTTGATCTGACCTACGACACTGGTGTGGATGCTGATTTTGCGCTGGCGATACTGGAAGTGCTTGAGAGTGCCTCCAATCAGGTCGGTGCCGAATTGGGGCATTTCCCCGAAGCGCGTGTTCCCGTGGCCATCTATAAACGCACCGACTTCAAGATAGTAACTGATTCCCCTGACTGGTCAGGCGGTGTCTACGACGGCAAGATACGGCTCCCGTTCGGTGCCATGAAGGAAATTACCCCTCCAATGCGCGGGGTGCTCTACCATGAATATGCGCATGTGGTGATCTTTGACTTGACCCGCGGCAACTGTCCGCTTTGGCTCAATGAAGGCATCGCCGAAATGTTTGGCCGGATGCAGTTCAATCGTCCCATGTCCGAATTGGGCCGCGCAGCCCGTAATGGCGGCTTTGCCGATTTCAGGAAGCTGGAGGCCGGTTTTGGCGGGCTCTCCACCGCGGAAGCCTCTTTGGCATACCAGCAAAGCTATGCCATGGTCAATTATATAGTAACGACCTACGGTTGGCATCGGGTGAAACAGATTCTCACCGACCTGGGGGACGGCATGAATACGGATGAGGCAATAGCAGATGCCCTGAAAGATTACAGCGTTAACTACGACGGGCTTATTCGCGAATGGAAGGGGTACATGGAGCGGGGCGTGTCGGGTGGGTAATTTATCTGTTGCATTCTCTGGTAAATGTATGATATAAATTTTTTTTTGTCGGGGAGTAGCGCAGTCTGGCAGCGCACCTGCCTTGGGAGCAGGGGGTCGAAGGTTCAAATCCTTTCTCCCCGACCACAAAATAGCAAAGGCTTGCGAATTAACCTCGCAAGCCTTTTTTTGTACGCATTTTCCCTTAAGTCCTGCTATCGTGGTAAGAATATTAAATCATGTCTTCAGATAGATTGATGCAGCTAATTTAGACAGGCAAGAGGTCTGATTATGTCCGAATCGGTTCAATTTTGGCTCGATAACAAGATGTCCGCAGGGATAAAGGTGGCAGAGATTGGTGACCAGTTGCTGGTGCTGTACCGCGATAAATTTTATGTAGTCGAGCAGGGAGTGGCCAGGATGAATGGTGGGAAACCACTTCACTATTCAAAATCGTCCATGCCGGCAGTCTGGAAAAAGGCGTTGCGCGGAGAAGCCCCAGCGACTGAGGCCCTCAAGATGTCGAGCGACGAAAGCCTGCCGATGGCGACTTCTACAAAAAGGATACGGCTTAAAAGTGATGCTGCAGAGCCATTGTCTCCGGCACAGGCAGAGGCTCCTTCTGCCGCACCTGTACGATCGCCTCTCAAGCCCAAGTCCGTTGCTGAAGCAAACGCCCCTGTGACTGCCAATAAACTGAAATCTTCTCAGGCCACACAGCAGACCTCAGTCATTGCCCATTGTCCCTATTGCAATCACAAGCACGACTTGCCCTTGGACAAGGGCAGGAACGGTAAGCCTTTTTTTATGGCCTGTACCAGATGCAAATCCGATTTTGCAGTGCGGATCGTGCCGGTAACGGCGTACCAGGCACAAGTGGCCGGATTCTGCTAAGCGCATAAGCGTATGTGGTTAGGACTTGGAAGGGTACGGGAGATGGTGTTGATAGGCATCCCGGCGGATTGCGGTTAATCAGAGCACGAGTTCTGGTCAGTAATGAATTGGCGGTTTGCCTCGGATGTTTTAACCCCTTGAATATTATCGGCAGCATCTCCAGGTAGTGAATCGAGAGGCAACATGATATAAAAAGAAGACCCTGGGCATTTGTCTGGATCGTGACCGGGAGATTCCACCCAAATCTCCCCTCCGTGCATTTCCACAACCCCCTTGGCAATTGAAAGACCCAGGCCGGCGCCGCGGGATTTGAAAGCCACCTTGCCGGTACTGTGCTCCTCGATATTTCCCGCCTCGTAGAATTTATCAAAAATCCTCAATTGGTCGTCCGTGTCAATTCCTATACCGGTGTCGGAGATAACGATCTGCACGTAGCTTTGGAATTCCTTGCCGATGTTAAGGGACCAGAGGTTGTTGTAGCTTGCCGCCTGTTTGTTGCGCATGACTTTTTTAACAGATGTGTTTACCGTGATCGTACCGTTATCCGGTGTGAATTTGATGGCATTGCCGAGTATGTTCGTCAAGAGTTGCATGAGCCTTGACTGATCCCCTCGGACAAGAGGCAGTGTCGGATCAAACATTGTAATTACTTCCTGTTTGCGCAAGGTGAAGAAAAAGCGCAGTTCCCTGATTGCAGCTTCGGCAAGGATATTTATATTGATGCTGTCATAATTCAGTTCCAGCTGTTTTTGATCTATCATGGACACGTCTATCATGTCCTTGACAATGTCGTCCAGCCGTGAAGCCGCTCCGGAAATATGCTGGATCATCTCGAGAGTGGTGTCTTCGAGTTGATCTTTCATGTCGTTCAACAGCAGTTCCGTATATCCCATGATCACGGTCAGCGGTGTCTTGAGTTCGTGGGAGGCCAGCCCCAGGAAAGAATCCTTCATTTTATTGAGCCTGACCAGGCCGGCAGCGCTTTTCTCGAGGTTGGCAAGCAGTGCCCGCTCTTTGGTTACATCACGGATAATCACCTGCAACAGGTTGCTGTCCCCCATCTTTACGCAGCTGGCGTGAATCCTCCCGATCAACTGTTCGTTGTTGCTGTTGGTGAGGGTCAGTTCTTCGGAAATATGGGCGCCATCGAAGGATTCATGGAATATGGTCAGAAGGTGGGGGATGTTGGATGCCTTAACCAGCAGCAGCAGTGCAGAAATGTGTTGATTAAGTATGTTCGTGGCTGGATAGCCGAGAAATTCCTCGGCCTTCTTGTTGACGATGATGACGGTTTCGTTGCTGTCCAGAATAATGATGGCATCGCCGGCTTCTTCCAGCAATTTTTTATAGAGTTCCTCGGATTTTTCCAGATCCAGGCTAAGCTTTTCCAATTGCTGATAGGAGCTGTGTAACTGGTTGTGGGTGTTAGACAATTCCTCGTAGTTGTTGCGTAACTCGGCGTCCCTGGTTTCGAGGGCAACGGACATGGCATTGATCTTTACTCCCAGCTCATTCAATTCATAGACCGCCAGCTCCTGGATAGGCGTGATGAAGTTTCCTTGGGATATCCGGGTGACTCCATCCAGCAGGGTCGAGATCGGTGCTATGATGCTACGCTTTACGAAAAATACCACCAAGGCGAAGGAAGCCAGGAAAAATATCAGAAAAACGATGACGGAACGAAGGATGATGGCATGCACCTTCTGATTGATGGTGTCCTGGGGAAAGCCGATGTGGATGAATGCCACCGGTTTACCGTCAAACGATCTGACAGTAGTTATGGTGTCGTGGTATACCCCCCGCTTTGTTTCGATGGTGGTGGTATTGAGTTTGTTGACGGCATTGCCTGATTGATTGATCGTGGACTGGGAAAAATCAAACGACGTAATATCGCTTTCATTGCTGAACAACGGCTTTGCATCGACCCCGGTAATGACGCAGAAAGAAATCTCTGGATCGGACTGGACAACCTCCCGACATTTGTCTGCCAGGCCATTAACGTCCTTGATATCGATTCCCAGCGCAAGAACCTTCTCGATATTTCCCTTCAGGGACGTGCCAAGGCTTTGGGAACGCAACAGCATTTCCTGAATATACTCTTTGCGAAATACAGCGATGTCCATGCCGGTGTTGGCAAGGATTGTCAGGGAGAGAATGACAAAGGAGAAAAGTATGATGCGTTTTTCTAGTGATTGTTTCATTGAGTAATGGCGTGGTAGTAACTGGGTTGCTTAAAGTCCTATAAACTAATGCATTCTAGCATGATATTGATAAAGATAAACCATTATTTACCGGTGCTTGAAAGTTTTTTGTTTGAATGAAAACCAAATTGTTGTTGACGATTCGTAATTATGTTCTATTATTGAACCCGTTTTGTCTCATGCGCTAAATTCACTAGCGGTTTATAAAAATAATTCACCGGAAGAGGAGGAGTTCATGGCATTGCGGGTAGCAATAAACGGTTTTGGAAGAATTGGCAGAATGGTTCTGAGGGCTGCATGCAAAGATAAAAATATCGAGTTTGTCGCCATAAACGACTTGACCAGCGCGGCAACCCTTGGCCACCTTTTTAAGTACGACTCGGTTCACGGTGTGTTCCCCGGCAAGGTCGAGGTAACCGATAATCAGCTGGTCGTAAACGGCAAAGCCATCAAGATTTATGCTGTCAAGGATCCAGCGGAGTTGCCCTGGAAAAACGACAATATTGACGTGGTACTTGAGTCAACAGGCCTGTTTACCTCTAAGGAAAAGGCCGAATTGCACATCAAGGCTGGCGCCAAGAAAGTTGTTATCTCCGCACCGGCAACGAACGAGGATATAACGATTGTCATGGGGGTCAACGAGCACCTGTACGATCCCAAAAAACACAATATCATTTCCAATGCCTCCTGTACCACCAACTGCCTGGCTCCGGTTGCCAAGGTCCTTAACGATGCCTTTGGCATTGAGAAAGGATTGGTAACCACGGTCCACTCCTATACCAACGATCAGAATATCCTGGATCTGCCCCACAAGGATTTGCGCCGCGCCCGCGCTGCTGCCCTGTCCATGATCCCGACCACAACCGGTGCCGCCAAGGCGGTGTCATTGGTGCTGCCTGAGTTAAAAGGCAAGTTGGACGGCATGGCGATCCGCGTTCCGACACCAAACGTTTCGGTTATCGATCTTGTTGCCACGGTCAAAAAAACGGCGGATATCGAGAAGGTCAATGCTGCCCTCAAAAAGGCTTCCAAAGGCCCCTTAAAAGGTATTCTCGGTTTCAGCGAAGAGCCGCTCGTGTCGATTGATTTCAATGGCAATCCGCTGTCGTCCATTGTTGATGCCTCCTGCACCAAGGTGATCGGTGAAAACATGGTCAAGGTAATTTCCTGGTACGACAATGAAGCCGGTTTTTCAAACCGCGTGGTAGACCTTTTCCGGTTGATCGCGTCCAAACAGTAATACGGTTCAAGGCAGCATCCTGAGGGGGAATCCTATTCCCCCTCTTTTTTTGTCGATAGTTTTCAATTAACTTGAGGAGGAGAGTGTTATGCCGATTCGTTATATTGATCAGGTCAAGGATCTGAAGGGCAAGAAGGTTTTTATCCGGGTTGATTTTAACGTGCCTCAGGACGACAAGGGGAACATAACCGAGGATACCCGCATCGCCGGGGCCGTGCCAACTATCAAATATGCCCTGGAGCAGGGTGCCAGGGTAGTACTGGCATCTCACCTTGGCCGTCCCAAGGGGGAAAAGAAACCCAAATATTCCATGGCGCCAGCTACTAAACGACTTTCAGAACTGCTCGGCAAAAAAGTCAAACAAGCCCCGGACTGTTTCGGACCCGAGGTTGCCAAGATGATTGACAGCATGAAACCTGGAGAGGTGGTCATGCTGGAGAATGTCCGCTTCTATCCGGGCGAGGAAAAAAATGATGCGGAGTTTGCATTGCAGTTGGCCAATGGTTGCGAGATCTATGTCAACGATGCCTTTGCCGTATCCCATCGCGCCCATGCCTCGGTAGAGGCCATTACCAATGTGATACCCACCATTGCTGCCGGTTTCCTCATGAGAAACGAGATGACGTTTTTCGACAAAGCAATGCAGAATCCGGTGCGCCCTCTGGTTGCCATCCTGGGGGGGGCCAAGGTTTCCGGAAAGCTCGAGGTGCTGGAAACGCTGGTGAACAAGGTAGATAAGGTGGTTATAGGTGGCGGCATGGCATTTACCTTTCTCAAGGCCATGGGTTATTCGGTTGGCAAGTCTCTGGTCGAGGACGAACTGATCGTTACAGCCAAGAAGATCATGGAAAAGGCCAAAAAGAAAGGCGTAACATTTTATTTGCCCGTGGACTGTGTCGTTGCCAATGCCTTCAATGCAACTGCCACCAGTTTTATCACGACTGTCCAGGAGATCCCGGAAGGATGGATGGCACTGGACATTGGGCCGGCCTCGGCAACCCTTTTTGCTGAAACCCTGCGTGATGCCAAAACTGTTATTTGGAACGGGCCTATGGGTGTGTTCGAGATGGATGCCTTTGCCCGTGGCACCAATGCTGTTGCTGAGGCTGTGGGAAATGCCTTTGCCACAACCATCATTGGTGGCGGTGATACCGATTCTGCCGTGCGTAAGGCGGGGGTTGACTCTAAGGTCAGTTATATCTCCACAGGCGGCGGCGCTTTCCTCGAACTTCTGGAAGGCAAGATTCTCCCGGGCGTCAAGGCCCTTGATATCAAGGCCAAAAAATAGGAGGCATCATGCGTACACCAGTCATTGCAGGGAACTGGAAGCTGTTCAAGACCATCAATGAGGCCACAGCGCTGGTAAAAGAGCTTAAATCGCTTGTGGCAGGTACAAGTGGGGTTGAAATTGTGGTCGCCCCGGTATTTACCGCACTCAGCAGTGTGGCTGATGAAATAGCCGGTTCAGGAATACTGCTGGCCGCCCAAGACTGTTTTTGGGAGGAGGAGGGGGCCTTTACCGGCGAAGTGTCGCCTGGTATGCTAAAGGATGCCGGTTGCAGTTACGTCATAATCGGGCATTCGGAGCGCCGTCAATATTTCAATGAAACCAATGGGACCGTTAACAAAAAAGCCAAGGCAGCAATCGCAGCGGGACTTACCGCCATTGTGTGCGTTGGAGAAACCTTGGCCGAGCGCGAGTCGGATAAGACATTCACAGTAATCGAGTCTCAGATAATGGGATGTTTGGCAGGTTTACCTGCCGAATCGCTCAAACAGATCGTTGTTGCCTACGAACCGGTATGGGCCATTGGAACAGGAAAGACTGCCAGTGAGGCCCAGGCCCAAGAGGTGCATGCCTTTATCAGGGAGTTGGTGGAAAAGCTCTTTGGAAAGCCGCATGCCGAAGCAATGCGCATCCTCTATGGTGGCAGCGTCAAGCCGGAGAATGTCAAGGGACTGATGTCGCAGGCCGATATTGATGGAGCCTTGGTTGGCGGTGCCAGCCTCAAGGCGGATTCTTTCGCGGCAATTGTCAATTTCATGGCTTGAATCGTCTTGTTCATGACTAAAGCCTTTTGCTACCAACCCAGTTAATAAACACATTGCAAAAATACTATCCCTGTGGTACAAAAACTATTCTTTGACACTAATCAGGGGACTTGTTAATGATAATTATTCTTACGATACTCCATGTAATAGTGAGTATTTTCATGATTGCCGTGGTTTTGCTCCAGTCCGGTAAAGGCGCTGAAATGGGCGCCTCATTCGGCGGTGGCGGCAGTCAGTCTGTCTTTGGCGCTGGCGGCGGCGCAACCTTTCTCAGTAAATTGACCACCGGTGCGGCAATTATCTTCATGTTGACGTCGCTGACCCTGTCTTACCTGTCGGGCCTGCCTTCGTCGTCATCGATCATGTCAGGTAAGAGCAAGGCGGCTCCAGCTGCCAAGGCACCGGCGCCTGTCCAGGCACCGGTATCAGTGCCGCCGGCTGGTCAAACACCAGCCCAGCCCCCTGTTCAGGGCAAGCCTGCGGCAGTACCAACTGCGACTCCGGCTCAATCGAAGTAATCTTTTGCTTGATCGCGTCAAGAGGTTGTGGTATAGAAATAAGCCCTGTTTGTGAAAACCCTGCGGCAGTTAGATGTTCCAAATTACAAACACAATGTTGAATTGACATATTAGGAAATGCGGTGGTGGCGGAATTGGTAGACGCACCAGCTTGAGGGGCTGGCGGGGGCAACTTCGTGATGGTTCGAGTCCATTCCACCGCACCAAACAAAAAGGCCGGGTATTCCCGGCCTTTTTTATTTTATATTCTCTAAACCCGATTTCAATCAGTGAGTTGCTTTATCCATCGCCATGCCTTTCACTTCATTATATGCCTTTTCAAAGCATTCAGGGCATAGCCCGTGGCTGAATTCGGCATCGGAATGCTGACTTACGTATACTTCCACCTGATTCCAATAACCTTTGTCGTCGCGAATCTTTTTGCAGCATGCGCAAATCGGAATGATGCCGCGCAGGGTCTTGATCTGTTCCAGTGCCTCATCCCGTTCTCTGATCCGGTCAGCCAGACGGCATTGTATTTCAATCATGCGCCTGCCCACATTCACCCTGGCCCTGAGTTCCTCGGGGTCATAGGGCTTGATCAGATAATCATCGGCCCCTGCATCCAGTCCGATAACGATTTCTTTCCTTGAGTCGCGCGATGTCAGCATAATTATGAAAGGTGGCTGGTCAGTCGTCATAGTGCGTATGCGCCTACATAGCTCCAGGCCGTCAATTTCCGGCATTGACCAGTCGAGGATGACCATCCTTGGCGCATCGGGACCCTGTATGGCCTGCCAAGCCTCGGCACCGTCGCATGTCTTGATCACATCGTGTCCGAACTTCTGGAGCACAGCCTCAAGCATTGTGCGTGATGTGTTGTCGTCTTCCGCAATCAGGATTTTCATTGGCCCCTTTCGTGATTACTCAGTTTTTAAGTTGTTCCTGCATGACTTTTTTCAGCCTGTTGAATTGAAAGTCCAATTCAGGAAGTCTTTCAGCAACTCCTGCCAAGTTGCCGTTCCTGCCTGATTTTTCCATCTCCAAAGCGACATGCCGCATGGCTTCGCAACTGACATTAGCGGCGGCTCCTTTTATTGAGTGGGCCTGACGCACTGCGCCCTCTGAGTCACTGTCCGCAAGATATGTTTTCAATATATCAATTTGGCGTGGGATATCTTCCAGAAAACATTCAATGATCATGTGGGCCAACTCTTCGTCATGCATCAGGCGGACCATCATGGCAGCTTTGTCGAATATTGGCAATTTCTGCTCCTCCCAATTTGAGGCATCCTTCCTGCAAGACGCATCGTTAGTATCCAGCAAGGTTCTTGATGATTGTTTAGGCAGCCATTTGTCCAGTTTCTCGGCCAAAATAAGTGGGTCCAGGGGTTTGGAGAGATAGTCGTTCATGCCGGCTTGCTGGCAACGCTCTTTGTCGCTGGCCATGGCATGTGCTGTCATGGCAATGATCGGGATTGCATGATCGAGCACTCGCGAGTTTGGGTCGCGGATGGTACCTGACGCAACCAAGCCATCCATTACGGGCATTTGTACGTCCATTAACACCAGGTCATACGGAATGGTTTCCAGCGCATTCAGGGCTTCAAGCCCGTTGGCGGCAACATCGGCACGAATGCCCAGTTTTTTCAGAATCCCCAAGACCACTTGCTGGTTTATAATACTGTCTTCCACCAAGAGAATTTGCATCTTGTCATCCCGCAATTCATTGTATTTGTGACGCATTATTATACGGCCCGGTCCCATGTCTTTTTTGCCGGAATCAAGCGAAAGAACCATGGAGTCAAATAGATCGGACCGACTCACGGGTTTGTTCAGGTATGCGGCAACACCTGTTGCCTCAAGCCAACGATCATCATTGCGGTGAGCCAGGGTGGTCATCATGACAAGTGCCGTGTCTGCGATCCGTTCGTCGGCGCGGATTTGCCGTCCCAACTCAGTGCCATCCATGCCAGGCATCTGCTTGTCGATAAGCGCTATCCGGAAAGGTATGCCGGCCTCTTTTGCCTCTATAAGCATCTGCAATGCAGCGTGACCGTCGTCGGCCTCCGATGGGCGCATTCCCCAAAATTCGGTTTGCAACCGGATAATTTCGCGGTTTGAGTAATTATCATCAACTATCAGTAGGTGTACATCATGTAAGCTTGCTGCAAACGGCTGTTCCGGTTTTTTCCGGTGTTGCAGGGTAAAGCAAGCGGTAAACCAGAATTCGGAGCCCTTGCCTTCTTCGCTACACACCCCTATCTCGCCTCCCATCAACTCGGCAAGTTGTTTTGAAATGGCCAGTCCCAGTCCGGTGCCCCCGTAATTGCGAGTAGTGGATGCATCTACTTGTGAGAATTTTTCAAAGAGCAGGCCCAGCTTGTTTGCCGGAATCCCAATACCAGTATCACGTACGGAGAAATGCAGACGAGCCTCGCTACCGGATTTGGATTCCAAGGAGATTTGCACGGCCACCTCTCCCTGACTGGTGAACTTGAGCGCATTTCCGGTCAGATTGGTCAACACCTGTCTAAGTCGACCAGGGTCTCCTATCAGTAATACGGGTACATCCGGAGATGCGGCACAGATGAGTTCCACTCCTTGTTCAACCGCCTTGACAGCCATAATCTCAGTGAAATCGTCCAAAAGGTCAAGCAGATCAAACTCCAGAGTCTCCAGTTCGAGTTTTCCTGCTTCGATTTTCGAGAAGTCCAGAATGTCATTAATAATCTGCAGTAATACTTGGCCGCTCTCACGCACGGTTTCAGCATAATGCTGTTGCTCGCCGGTGAGTTCGGTATCCAGCAGTAAACCGGTCATGCCGATGATTCCGTTCATCGGCGTGCGGATCTCGTGGCTCATGTTTGCCAAAAATTCGCTTTTAGCCTTGGTAGCAGCCTCGGCCTTATTGCGGGCCAAATCCAATTCCTGGTTTTTTATCTCCAGTGTGTCGGCGAATGCCTGAAGTTTTTCTTCCGCGTATTTGCGACCGCTGATCTCTACGAAACATTCGAGCAGCTTTTCTTTTCCAAACAAGTGGACGCGTATGACTGATTTTATGATAGGAATCTGAGTGCCATCCGAATGTAGCATGACCCTCTCGTCGTTCGCGACCTCCATGCCTAGGTCGCAGATCGGACAAGCCCCTTCACAGGCCGGGCAAAGGAATGCGTGGCAGCGTTGCCCGATGATCTTGTCGGCTGGGGCGCCAAACCAGGAGATGGTTTGCGCGTTCACGCTTTCGATGAGGCGGGTTTGCGGATTTATGACAACGACTCCGACAGGGAGCTTTTCCAGCAGGTTGCGTTGAAAGGCTTCGCTCTCTCTCAATTCTGCGGTTCTGGATTGTACAAGTTCCTCAAGGTCTGCCTTGCGGCGGAGAAGGAACTTGGTGAACGCTGTCATGACAGTTGTCAGCAGAACCCCTCCCCAAAAGACCGCCCAGACGCTCCAGCTTGGGTGCGCCGCCAGCCAGGACTGCTCGGGATGAGCAACCAGTGCATACGATTTACCGAAAATAAAGACCGGAAGGATATAATATAGGCCGGTGGCTTCAAGATGCCGGAAGTTGACGGACAAATCGGTTGTGTGCCGAGATGAAGCCGCCACAGGTTTGGGCAACAATCCTGATTTCAGGTCAAACAGCTCAAAACATATGCCGGCTTTGTCGTTCTGAAGATGATTGTTCAACAGGACTTCAGGATTGAAAGACACATATACAAATCCGCGCAGATCGCCATTGCTGCGGGTTTTGCCCTGTGATGCCGGAGACTTGTTTGTAAAAACAGGCTGATACACCGTGATAATGTTTTGTTGAAAGTGGGAGGTTTGCCCTGAAGTATCCGATGCGTAGGGCAGACCTGACTTTGCGGCTGTCTCCATGGTCGCCAGCTGTTTGGGCTCTGATCCGATGTCGAAACCGAGATTACTGCGGATTTCTTCCAAGGGTTCAATATACAGCATGGGGTAGTAGACTTCTCTCCCGGTTGCAGGCCGTTGTAGTTTGTTGGAATCCCTTTCGTTTACAATAAAATTGGGAAATCCTTCTTTCCTAACCAGCGATTCAAGTCGTTCTTTATCCGAGGCCCGAATTCGGGGGGCCCACCCGCTGCCAGTAATATAATTTGTCCTTGCGATGGGTGCGGAAAAATAGCGGAAATCGTTTCGGTCAACCTTATGGTCACCTTCAAAAAACTGCCCCAAGGCATCTAGTTGGTTGCGAAGGTTGCGCAACGATTCGACTATGTCGTGGGTCTGGGTCCGTGCCAGTACCGAGAAAGCTGCCTGTTTTGAATGGCTCAAGGCGTTGTGGGCCAGCCAGGTAGCAGCCAGGGTCAGGATAATTCCGGTCAGCGCACACAGTATTGCCTCTAAATTACGGAGACGCTTTTGACTGTCCAGGGGCATGTGCGTGCGACGCTCGAGCAGGGAAAAACCGGCTACCAGAATACTCAGCAGTGCCATGGTAAACAGGCCAGGCAATAGTTGTGCACGGGTAATGCCTGCCCGCCATTGTTCCGCTTTGATATCGATACCCACCATGAGCAACATCTCGCCGGTACGAGGGTCGAGTACCGGGGCATATGCCGAGACGAATGTCCCGTGCTCGTCCGAGTAGGGACCTGCTGTTTGCGATCTGTGAGTCCGGAAGGCTTCTTCCAACTCTGCCGGCGGCTGTCTATATACAGCACCAGGTTGCGAGCCCTTGGTGCCGCCATCGGTTTTGCTTTCGGGGCCGTAAACTATCTTGCCGTTGCGAATGGCCATGCTGTAAATCGATCTTATGCCGAAATCCTGGGCATAAGCCGCCATTTGGGAATGCATCCTTTGAAACTTGGGCCTGGTTTTGTCTGCTGAGTCGAATGACAGTGTTTTCAGCAATTCGGTATTTATCATTCTGGTGATGGCAGTTGCCTGGAACAGAATCAGTTCGCGCTGATCCCGGTCTGCTATCTGGCCTGCCTTATCAATCCACCAACAGCCACCAACCAAAAGCAGGGTTGCCATGGCCAGGAGAGTCCAATTACGGAAGAACAACCGGTTTCTTCTTGGTAAGGTTTTGTGTGTCTGATCAGGCTGAGGGTTGTTTGAATCCATGGTGGCCTCTTCAGTGGAAATATAAACAGCTTCAGCACCATCGAAACGATAGGAACAAATTGCCCTGATGTAAGTAAAATTAATGTTTAATTATAAGATTAAATATTTGAAAAGTCTACGGATTATCTGTCGTGTGCTATCATGATGCACAAGCTTTGGAGCCAATCAGATCAAGGCCAGCGATCAGTGGATATTGATGTGCCAGTTGAAAAACAAAGCAGTGAAAATAAAGGCCGCGGTCAGACTCTGCATTATATGCGAGAGTTGTTCGCGGCCCTTGATGATGAGAGCTGAATAATTATAAAGAATGCTTATTTGTATCTAATAAACACAATTCAAGATAGTCATGGTCTTCGGCCGCCATTTCTATGGCAGGTTGAACAGGTCCTGAAATCTTTGAAGACAAAAATCCCTTGATCGTTGCGATACAAGGTATGGCAATCCAGGCATTTCTTGCCATTTTTCTGAACCAGCAGGTGATGCCTGGTGGGATTGAAGAGAGACCATCCCCCGTTACCACCACCGATGCTTATCTGATCAGCGGCGCCGCCATGACACCCAAGGCAGTCTTCATTGTTACCGATATGACCTTGGTAAGGCAATTCGCCACCAGGAACAATTTTGCCATCGTTGTTCGTGTCAACCTGGATGTTGTGCATTGATTGCGGTGCATGGCATTGTTCGCAGGCTCTGATTTTGAGACCTGTGCCCGCCTGGGAATCATGGCACCATGTGCACTTGCTCGAATCCTGTCCCAAGCCGGTATTGTGATGGGTCTCCTTGTTGGCATATACCAGGTTGCCGGTGCCAAAGTCATTGCCCCATGAGTGGCAGTAATCACAGGCCCCCTTGCCATTAACTCCTGTGCCGTCTGAGGGGCGGGGGGTAACCATCGTCGCATTGTAAGTCGGGATATAGTGGCCATCAGTCCGGTTCTGGACCAGGTCGCCATGGCACGAAGCGCAGTCGCCATCCTGGGCTGCCTGGCCCAGATGGTGCACCGAGGCTTGTCCGGCAACCTGGCTGTGACACTGGAAGCAGTCTCGAAATGAAGCAAACTGGCAGGTTCCGGTACTGCAATCCAATTTATGGCAAGAGGTGCATAACAGACCCTTTGTGGTTATCAACTGGTGGTGAAGTCCAACCAAATTATCGCCATGGCAACCCCGGCAATCGGTTTCGCTCATATTGTTAAAGGTTTTGTCCCAAAACCCAATATTCTGGTCAACAGGTGGTGCCGGTACATTTGCCAGGCAAAGACCGGTTCCGAGCACAACCGACAAAGCCAATACTCCGACCATCAGTGCTATTTCCTTCATAATCGCCATCCCCTTGTCAAAATTTTGAATTATATTTGGAATTAATATTAAAAAAAGGACTTTCAGGCTCGACGTATAAAATAATCGTATGTTCTTCCACGCTTCATTTTTCCTGCTTGGAAGTACAAATAAACTTTGCGAAATGTAAGATATAAACAATTAAATTTAGCTTAAAATATAAATTAAACGACGAAATGTCAAGTATTTATAGCGGTACGGATAACGTGGTCGGCAATGGATGCGAATGGCGTACCACCTGATATAATTCAATTTTATTTACACGTCACCGACGAACCATAAAAATGGCAGCAAAAACTTACTGCGGCATGCCGACTTTTTCACGAATAGATCTTGAAACGGGATTTTTTATTCCCAAATGTCTACGATACATGGAGGAAACCGCTTTGAGAAATTGCAACGAGACTCCGCCACAGGAGCTGTTCCGCGCCATCAGGCAGTTCAACGGTGGCGACTGGTTCGAGTGCCACGAGACCCTGGAGGATCTGTGGGTTGGGGAGCAAGGGGAAATACGGGATTTCTATCAGGGGATTCTGCAGATAGCCGTTGCCCTGCACCACAGGCGCAACGGTAATTTTGGCGGTGCCTTAAGGCTTTTGGAGAGCGGGGCATCATATCTGCGCCGTGTGAATATGGTTTGCCAGGGGGTTGACGTGGCAGGTCTCATCGAAGCTGCCGACAGGATGCGGGAAGGATTGGCTGCCCTCGGCCCCGAAAACATGGCTGATCTGGATCCATCCCTGATTCCCCGATTGCGGGTTATACCGCCTTAAGCTGTTCGGAAGGATGCAATACCGACCATAATGTTTCTTGAAATTCTTCAACCCGATACGGTTTTACAACATAAGCTTTGAACCCGTATTCGTTGTAATAGGCAATTATCGGGTCATTGGAATAACCGCTGGAAACTATTGCTTTTGCTTGAGGATCGAGTTCCAGAAGCCTCCTGATGGCCTGTTGTCCTCCCATGCCGCCTGGGATGGTCAGGTCCATGATCACCGCATCAAACGGATCTCCTGCCTGAAGCGCCTGGCTGTAGATATTAATAGCTTCATTCCCATCACAGCAGGCTTCAGCCCTATAGCCCAGATGTCCGAGAATTTCGCACGCCACTTGACGGATAATTACTTCGTCATCCATTACTAATATTTTTTCTTTTCCAGCAACGGCAACGCTTTTTGTTTCTGCTGTTTCCGTGGAAAGCTTTTCCGAGGCAATCAGATGGATGATGAAGGTTGTGCCTTTGCCAAGATTGGTTGTCACATGGATGAATCCTTCATGATTCCTGATTATCGAGTGGACTGTTGCAAGGCCAAGGCCGTGACCATTCTGTTTTGTCGTAAAATAAGGGTCAAAAATTTTCGGCAGGTGTCTTTCCGGTATGCCACTGCCATGATCCTCTATTGAAATCCTTACGTATCTGCCGGCTTTAAGTGGTGTCATCTCTCCTTGGCTGATAGTTACGTTTTCAACCTTGATATCGATCACTCCACCGTCCGGCATTGCCTGACTGGCATTGATTATCAGGTTGTTAATGACCTGGCTCATTTGCCCCTCATCGGCATCAACCAGCCAGATAGCTTCAGAAATTGAAAAATTACATCTGACATTGGATCCGCTCAGGGTGAAACTGGCCGAATCCATGATGAGTTGATCGATTGATAGAGTCCTTTTTCTGGGTATCCCGCCTTTGGAAAATGTCAGCAGACTTTGTGTCAGGTCCCTGGCCCGCTCATAGGCTTTCGTCGCTTCCTGTAGTTTATTGTAGGCCCTTTCTTCAGGGTCCAGGTACATCATGGCCAAGGAAACATTGCCGAGGATGCCGGTCAAAAGGTTGTTGAAATCGTGGGCTATGCCTCCAGCCAAGACACCTAACGATTCGAGCTGCTGGGTTTTCAGCAGGTCTTGGGCCATTTTCTTCTTTTCTGTCACATCTCGAAACGCCAGCACCACGCCGATAATTTTACTTTGGCTGTTGCATATTGGTGCTGCCGAATCCTCTATGATCCTTTCGGTGCCATCAGTGCAGACAAGTATCGTATCATCTGAAATTTCTAGTGTTGAGCTGTTTCTGACGACCGTGTCGATCGGGCTTTCTCTCGGCATTCGGGTCTTTTCGTCGATTATATGGAAAACTTCGTGCAATTGTTTGCCTATGGCACGATCCTGTTTCCAGCCCGTCAGGTGTTCGGCGGCAAAATTGAGAGTAGCGACTTTGCCCTCTATATCAGTTGTTATTACGCCATCGCCGATGGAGCGCAGGGTAACCGAAAGCCGTTCTTTTTCGGCGGCAAGGGTTTCATTTGCCTGGTGCAGATTCTTAATCAGGTTTTCAATCCGTGAGCCAAGGGTCGTTACAATGCCAACCGGGAACATGTATGCCAGAACGGCCAATGCTGAGCCTATGCAAAAGGAAATAATAAAGATGAGAAAGGATCTGGTAATGAGCGCTTCTTGGGAAAGAGAAACCTCTACGGTTCCGATGGTTCGGTTATTGAAGCGAATCGGAGCAGAAGCTGAAGGAGCCCAGGAATCCAGCAATTTATTGGTTTTGTAGTTGGAATGTATGTAATCGGTGATGGGTTTCCCGGCTGCATCAAGAATCGTAAGGTTCATCTCTTTTTCCGGCGGGAGATGATCAAGGATACTGCGATACTCGTATGTCTGATATTTCCAGAGGGTCTCTGACTGTAGGACCAGATCGTGCATCAACTTCGCAAATCGGTCTGCGTAGGTGGCGGCATTGTGCCGCATTATGTTGTATTCCAAAAAATAGTACGTGGCAGGGAAAAAGACACTTATCAGCAGGCCGATCCCAACAGTCAGCGGAAGAAGGCGCTTGGAGAGGTAGCGTCCGAAATTGATTTCTCCAATATTGGGGATCATATCATTTTCCGGAAGCAAACCCGTTGGCTATCAACAGCTTGGTGGCGTTCGGGGACTGCACGAAATCTATGAACAGTTTGGCTGGAGCAGGTAAATTGTTTTTCTTGTAAATGAGTGAGAGTGTTTTTACGAGCTTGTAAGTGCCGTTTTTTATGTTTTTGGGTGATGGAACGGTGCCGTTAATTCTGAGCGGTTTGATATTTAAATGCTCTATTGTCATGGTCCCCAGGTCCGAAATCCCGATGGCATAGGGTGTTTTTGCCAGTGTCTGATTCATAACCTGATCTTTTCGCAGCGTAGACCATAATTCCGCTTTCTGGCTGGCATTATATACCTTCGCGAATCCCGGTATTTCCCTGGCCAACAGATCGATGGAGCTCTCTCCAGGCTCTCTGGTAAGCACAATAATTTCTCTGCCGTCTTTCCAGCGATTCTTTTTGCCGCGGTAAATATCGAGAAGATCTTTGTATGATATATTGTCGTCAGGCACGGTCGGGTGAACACCCAGGACCAAGGCTGTTCTTGCATATTCAACGACCATGAGTTCGAGAGATTTTTCATTTCCCTCAAGCGGCCTGGAAATGAGTCCGATTGGGATAGCGCCATCGGATACGGCATGGATTGCTGCTTTGGAACCGATACTCTCCGGGATCTCGATTGTTATGTCCGGGTGAAGATGCATGAACGCGTTTGCAAGAAGTCGCGTTATGGAGAGGTTTGTACCCGAGCCGGCAATGATTATGTGCTTTTGCGAAGCAGTGGCTGCGGCCAAACTCGTTCTGGCTCCGAAAGGCCAAATCACCAGGCACAGTGCCATGCATGCCAAAGATAGGCATTTGGCAGCAACTCTCCTTTGAAGTGGGTAATTTATTGTTGCTGATCCGGGCATGCTATTCTCCGTCCAATTGTTGTACTCTGGCAAAGTTAATATAAATTAATATGTTAACAGCATTTATGAATTCATTTTTACTGTTATCATCATGGATTAATATATGTCAATATCTATTACTATTTTGTGGGAATGAAATATTGGGCAACGACCACACAGAAATTTGTCTGAACTGTTAAATGGCGTAGTCAGTTCAAGTGGACCATATCAAAATAATCTTGAAAATCAACTGGTAAGTGGTATAAGATAAAATCACTCCACATAATTTTTGACCATCTGATAAGCGATAAGACTAAACCGTCAGTGATGACGGGGCGGATAGCTTAGGGTCTCATTGAGACAGCCGGGTGCCGAAATATCAGTTCGGCGCCCGTTTGTTTTGTGCGTCGAAAAGGTCATTCCCGAGCCGGTACGCCGGCAATGAAAGGGGATTTTGCCATGGCCTTTTCACTGGACCGCAGCCTGAGTTATGTGCGGATCGATGAACCCAATCTCATCTCCATCCACCGTTCTGCCAAGAGCGCTGGCCCGAACGATGACGTTTTTTTCGGTCATTTGTGCGAAGCTTTCATTCTTGCAGCCAGAGAAAACAATACCTGCCGTGTTTATGCTGCAATCTACGACACCCAACTGAAATCAAACTTCATCTATGTACCGGATCAGGCAACTGGTAAAAATGTCGATGGTGATGCTCTTGTCTGCGAGGCAGAAGCATTTCTGAAAAATATGGGATTTAGCGTGGAGCCGGTGAACATCAGGTTCAGCCCTGCGGTACGCGAGGTCGTAATACGCGACATCAAGGTCATGCGACCTCCAAAGGTGGCTGTGGTCAAACCGATTGCAGAACCTTCCGTACCGACCCGGCAGAAAGATAAACCGCATGTGCCAAGTGTATCTCCCGCAAAGGTCCAGATATTTGAAACCGAGGAAAGCAAAGGTCCAGAACAAGATTCCAATCAAAACAATGGTGCCACTGTCTTCGAACGGGCTTTATCCGGGGATGAATCAACGCGCGATGCGGCACTGGAATTAGAATCGCTCAAATCGGATCTGGCGGTGGCCAAGCAGGAACTAGATGCGGAAAGGGCGGCACGGCGTGCTGTTGAAGACAAGATGGCCCTGGCCCTCGAAAAAGGATCTGCGGACTTTGCTGCCCTTAAGATGGACCGGGATAGGCTAAAATCCCAACTGGCATCTTTGCGCGAGAAATCCGACCTGCGATACCGCACACAGGCAACGGCCATGTCTGAGCTGGAAAGTGAAAATGCGGGGTTGCGGGATGATCTGGCACGGCTTCGCAGCATGCAGGATAATACTGCCGCAGAATTGGCAGAGGAAGTCAAGACCTTGCGGGATGCTCTGCGGAAAACCGAAAGTGAGCTCGATGCCGAACGCTCTAAAAACGAACAGTTATCGGATTCGGTGCAGACGACATCAAGAGAGGTGGAAACAGTGCGTGCCGCACTTAATAATGCCGATGAGTCCCTGCGTGTAGAGCGCAGCAAGAACGATTCGGCCCTACGCGAGATGGAAGCGCTTGAACAGAATGCTGCAGCCCAGTTGAAGTCACTGAATCAGAAGGTAGAGTCACTCCACGCAGAGAAGCGCCTTCTGGAATCCATCGCTGCCGAAATGAAGCTCAAGGCCTCTGGAGAGATCGAACGTCTGCAAAAACTGAATCAATCCCAACGCAAGGCCGCCATTCAGAAGATCAGCGAACTTAAGGAGGAGATGCGCCAGTTAGCCGAAGCGCGTGCAGTCATTAGCTCATCCTTTGCCGTGCCGCAAAAACTGGAAGAGGGGCAGGATCCCATTACCGGCGTCAGCAAGCAGGATATGCCCATGCAGCCTTTGGATGTGGCATGTTCCAACTCATATACCTCTCCGGATCCGTTTGGCTGCCCTGCATGTGTAGATGAAGTGTGTTTTGAGCCGGACATGACCCTCATGGGCGTTCCGTATGCCGAGGTTGGGAATGTGATGGAGGTTCATCGCTCCTTCAACAAGATCCACGCCGCACCGGCTGGCAGGTTGGTGCAGACATGCGAAGGATTTGTCTGCCTGGTGAACGATGGCGGCGAGGAAACGGTCTTCGCTGTGTGGCTTATGAACAAAACCGATGAAGTTCTGGTCTGCCGCCCGAATATTACTCGGGATAGCGGTTACACTTCCAGGCAATTGCTGCAAGAGGGGATCAACTATTTCGAGCGGGTAGGTTTCATGATGGATAGCCTGCATCTTGAGGCGGACCTTGATCTTCGCCAGGAACAGCTTGATGCCCTTTCCATTTTCAAGAAGGTCGATTTGGTGTGCGCCGCCTGATCTCTAAGAACGCGCCGCCGCTGCCATCAGCTGAGCTGGATTCCCTTGATCGAGTCGGTGCCGTCCTCCCTGGCTTGGTGCAGGCATTGATCGGCCTTGTCCAGAAGCAGTTGTGCCGTTACTCCTAATTTCTGCCGGCTGGCAGTGAAGCTTGCCACGCCAAAACTGGCGGTTACCCGTATTTCATTGGCGTATATCTTGATCGCCATGGTGGCAATTCTGATTCTCAATCTCTTGGCAACGATCATTGCTCCGGCAGCATCCGTTTCAGGCAGCACGACCAGGAACTCTTCGTCTCCATAACGCACCAGCCAGTCCACATCCTTGCGAACAGCCTCTACCAGGCAGTCAGCGCATCCCTTCAGAACCAAGTCGCCGCTGTAATAACCGCAGGTTTCGCTGATCTGAGCAAAGTTGTTGATGCTTATGAGGATAAGGGCAAGCGAGTGCTCATAACGGTAAGCCCTCTTGATCTCCTGATTGATGCGATCATCCATGAACCTTCGGTTGTATGTCCCCGTAACCGGGTCCACCAGAGAAAGGCTTCTAATCTCTTCCAGGCTTTTCTGCAGGTTGTTTTCCAGGTCCAGAATCCGCCGCGCGGTTTTCAGGCGCGCCTTTAGTTCGGTCTGATTCACTGGTTTGACCAGGTATTCGTCGGCACCGGATTCGAGCCCGGCAATTACGTCATTTTTGGAATCCAGGGATGTCAGAAGGATTATGAAAGTGTAGCGGTCCGTCACTTCGTTGCGGATGGCCCGGCATAATTCCAGTCCATCCATTTCAGGCATGATCCAGTCGGTCATGACAATCGGGAAGTACTGATTTTTGAATAATTCCAATGCATCTTTGCCATTTTCGGCGGCAACCACTTCGTATCCGGCCGCTTTTAGGCTTGTCTCAAGAATTCGCCGCAACAGATGGTCATCATCCACAATGAGTATGGGAAAGGAAAGCGTGGGATTGGGGTACGAGTCCGTCATAGACCTGAAACCTCGTGTATTTAATTTTGTAAGATGAACCTGTGAATCTCTTTGATTAACCTACCAGTAAACAGGTTCGAACCATACTTAATTATCAAACATGAGTTTGCGCTCAAAATCCATTGAGTGGGAAAGCCTTTTTGCATCCTCTATGGAAATCAGGTCTTGCTTGAACAGTTGCAGCAAATGTTGATCCAGGGTTTGCATTTGATAGAGGGATTGCCCATTTTCGATATGTTTTTCTATCTCGTCCAGGCGCCCTTCCCGGATGCAGGCCTGAATAGTTGTGGTGGTGCGCATCACTTCCACGACCGGCAGGATGTTTTCTCCTGATTTGTCCTTGATAAGTCGCAGGGAAACCGTGGCAACCAGTATGTCAGCCAACCTTTGCCGGACAATCTCCTGTGCCTCGGGTGGGAAATGGCCGATGATGCGGTTGATCGTGGAAACAGCGCTTTGGGTGTGAAGGGTGGACAGAACCAAATGCCCGGTTTCCGCAGCTTTTATGCAAGCGTCGATGGTCTCCTTGTCACGCATTTCACCGACCATGATGACATCTGGGTCCATTCGCAATGCCGCCTTGAGGGCCGCATTGAAACTGTCGGTATCGATCCCCACTTCCCTCTGGATTATGCAGCTTTTCTGGGAAGTGAATAGAAATTCTATGGGATCTTCGATGGTGATGATGTTGTAGCCGTGGTTTTCGTTGAGAAACCTGAGCATCGATGCCAACGTAGTCGATTTGCCGTTTCCGGTGGGACCGGTGACGAGAATGAGGCCGTTGGGGGCCTGGGCGATTTCTCCGAGGACAGCAGGGAGGTTCAACTCCTGGAAGGTTCCGATATGGGGCGGAATTACACGCATGACAACGCCGAAATGACCCCGCTGGCGAAAGATGCTGACCCGAAAACGGCCGCCACTGGGAAGAGAATAAGAGGCATCGAATTCCTTCAGGCTGCTGTCCAGTTGGCGGTTGTTTTGTGCCAGCACCTTGGAGGCGATAAATTCTGTGTCGGCAGGTGTCAGGTTTGGCATTTTTGCACGGATGAGCTGCCCTCGGCCGCGAAAAAATGGTGGGTTGTCAACTTCGAAGTGAAGGTCTGACACCCTTTTCTGGAAGGCGATATCCAATATTTGATGCAGCATGTTTGCGTCCATATAAGTTTTCCTTCCGAGTGCGTGATAGTGGCACCATTTTATTGGGGTTGGGCCGGTTTTTCAAACTTTTTCCGATAAAAAGCGTTGTCCAGAACAAGGCTTGCATGCCTGGACAGGGTGTCGAGGAACTCCAGGGCTGGTGGGGTGGCGGTTTTTGAGCCGAAATCCGCATAGATAAGGGCGAATACCCTTCCAAAGCTCTTGATTGGCAAGAGGAGGATTTTGGAGTTTAGTGGGGGATCGATCTTATCGAAAAGATGGTCCTCCATGGTTGAGTCGTTAGAGGGGCCGAAATAGAGGGAACCGCTATTGATCACATCCTGGAAAAGCGACGGCTGTCCCAGGGGTATTCTATACAGCAGTGCCGCCGTAGGTCCGGCATCCTTGGCGGATTTTATGCCGATCCCCTTTTCCGCGATCAGTTCCGATTTGCCGACAATGAAAGTAATGGAACGTTCAAAAAGAAGGGATGCGAAACGCAGGATGACAAAAACCAGATCAGGGGCATCTTTCAATGTGTCAAGTTGAAGCATGCTCTCCCTGAATTGATGTAAAAACTGCTGATCTGTTCCGGTAAAAGAGGTTTTCAAATAAGACCGAAAGGTCTCCATGTAGGCAATCGTATCGTTGACAAAGGAACCTTTGCCGTCTGTCTGACCGGCTCGCGGCAGTACGGCCCTGATTCCCGCTTGCAGCGCATGCAGACTGGTGTCCAGATCTTGTGGAGTGGCAAGCTGCAATATGGATAGCGTAGGATATTTGGCGCGTTTTGCCTGCACCAGGGCGACCTCGGTATCTCTGTCAAATCCGGGGCCCAGTTCTTTCGGGGTATCGATGACCAGGACCGGCTGCAATCCCTTGGAGAGTGTTTGGTCGATGATATGGTCTAGATTCACTTCCTCATCGGTGGTAAATACGAAAAGACCTTCTTGTTTGCAGATGACGGTGGAGATATATTTCACAACCTCGTCCCGGCTGAAGACGATGACCGCCAGCGCCAGATTGGTTTGATGCCCAAGACTGCTGACGGTTGCGGGAGCTGCGGAGAGATTGTCCAGGAAGGCGATTAGCTTGTCTTGCTCTTCTGGGGGCAAGCCCACGAGGCTTTTTCCGATATTCTGGCGGTGAATATTAACCGGGGAGTGGTCCCTGAGCCCGGTAAACACATCAGGGATCCTCTTTTCCAGTGTGTCTAGATCGTCCAGGCCCAGGAGGTCAGCCGTGATGCCATCACTGGTCTCACCTGATCCGGGCGGCAGTTCCGGCGAGTTTTCGTCACCCGATAACGAACCGTCATTCAACGTGCCGTCCCGTTTTTTTTCATCATAAATGCGCAGGGCATCCATCAAGACACTCTGCGTATTCATTGACAGGTCCTGTTTGAGGGTTTCCGGAAAATAGCGGTATTCGTCGGAAACATCGATCTTGTCAACATCCAGCGTGAAGGCGCCACTTGTCCAGGTAAGTATTTCTACGATTGTCATCTCAATCAAAGATTCCAGGCCTTTGTAGGCATCATCCTTATTGATTTTTCCCCCTTCAATCAATGTCGCGACCAACGGTTTACGGTTGGCTCCGGCATTTTTCTGCTCAAGCAGCGCCTGCTCCAGTTCCTCATGGGTAATAACATTCATTTCAACCAGTATCCGGCCGATACGGACACTGTTGTTCACATGGTTGGCGCTTACGAAGTAGCCGTCGTTAAAGGTCAGTTGACTTTCACCCTTGTGGCTCTTGAGGTAAAGGGTACCGGTCTTCCTGGTCGAGTGGAGCAGTTGGATTACATCGACAATCGGCAGGTGTTGCAAGTCGCCGGAAAAGGACATGAGTATCGATCCTTTCTGCTGATAAGGCTGTAGAGGAGTTCCGTAAGGTGATATTTAAGTAAATATGTTTGAAAATCAAGTAATTAATTCGTGGTGATCTTTTAAGTACCCTCTTTGCTATATGCTGGCATCCAATTCGACCGATTTGCGTGAATCTGGGTAGCTGCTCGATGCTTACCCTAGCCGAACCTGATCAAAGCCGCGCCTGCCAGGATGAACAGGGCCGAGATCAAACGAATCCGGCCGAACGACTCGCCGAGAAAGAGGATGCCGATCAGTACCCCTACCATGATGCTGACCTGCCGCACCGGTACGGCATAGCTTACCGGCGCCATGCTGAGCCCATAGCGAAAGGTGAGGAACGATGCCATCATCACCGGGCCGCTGCACAGGATCAGACCCCAGTGTTCGCACAATTCCTCCTTGATGAGGCACCGGTACTTGGGTCGGCTCAGGTTGATAGTCATGAGCAGCAACATGGTCAGGACCAGGAAATAGGTGAACAAAAGGGGAGAATAATACCTGACCCCGGTCTTTTCGGCGATCGAACCAATGGAATAGATAAATCCCGCCATCAGGGCAAACCTGACCGACCTGCTCCGCAGGTCGCGGAATGGCCGCAACAGTTCCGTCAGCGAGAGTTGCTGCAATTGCACCGAATAGGTGCCGAGGATCACCAGCAGGATGCCGCAAATTCCCTGAAGCGAAAGTTTTTCTCCCAGTAGGGTAATGCCCCAGACCGGGACATAGATCATGGAGGTTTGCGACAGTGGGTAGACAATAGACAGATCGCCTTCCTGGTAGGCCCGACCATTGAAGAGATGGTAGAGGACAAAACAGACCGCACCGGTCACGATCATCAAGATCGTTTCTGTGCCCGGCCAGCGGAACTGCTCCGGAAGAAGCGGCAGAGCCAGGGAAAACAGCCCCCCGGAGGCAATGAACATCCACCAGATGAAGACGGTTTTGTGGCGGCTCCTCTTTACCAGCGTGTTCCAGAGGGCGTGCATTACTGCGGAGAGAATGATCAGGGTAAAGGATAGAGCTGTCATGGAGCGCAGTATAGCCGACGTCGGCGAAGTTTACCGAACAATTATTTCTCAATTGCCCGCAGGAACTGGATCAACAGTCGCACTCCCACGCCGCTGGCTCCTTTTGGGATACAGGGTCGGGCCTTGTCGCACCAAGCGGTGCCGGCGATGTCCAGGTGAGCCCAGCGCGTCTTTGCTACAAACTGCTTCAGGAACCAGCCTGCCGTGATGCAGCCCCCGTCGCGGCTGCCGGCGTTCTTCAAGTCGGCGATGTCGCTTTTCATGACTTCGCCGTATTCGTCCCACAGGGGCAGTTCCCATACCCGCTCGCCGCACCGCGTAGCAGCCTGTTTTAACCGTTCGATCAAGCGCTTGTCGTTTCCCATCAGGCCGCTGGCCTCGTGCCCCAGTGCCACCACACAGGCCCCGGTCAAGGTGGCCAGGTCGATCATGGCGGTTGGCCGGTACTTTTGGGCGTAGTGCAGAGCGTCGCACAGGATAAGACGACCTTCGGCATCGGTATTGGTGATCTCGATGGTCTGGCCCGACAGCGAGGTGACCACGTCGCCAGGTTTGCAGGCCTTGCCGTCCGGCATGTTTTCCGCAGTGGGGATGATGCCCACCAGGTTGACCCCCAGCCCGAGCCCGGCCGCTGCTTCCAAGGTCCCAAGCACCGCTGCCCCTCCGGCCATATCGGTTTTCATCTCCTCCATCCCGGCCCCTGGTTTTATGGAAATGCCACCCGAGTCGAAGGTAATTCCCTTGCCGACCAGCACCACCGGCCGCCCCGTGTCGCCGGCCCCACGATATTCCAGCACGATCAGGCGCGGCGGTTCGGCCGAGCCCTTGCCAACCGCCACCAGGGCATTCATCCCCAGTTGCTCCAACTCGTCCATCTCCAAGATCCTGCACGCAAGTTTATGCCGCAAGGCCAGTTCCCGTGCCGTTTCTGCCAGGTAGCCGGTGGTGGCGACATTGCCCGGTTGGGAAACCAGGTCGCGGGCCAGGGTGACGCCACGGCAGATCGCAACCGCAGTCCCGATCATGGCACCGGCCTCCTTCCTGTTTAACCCCTTGGGCGGCAAAAGCAGAGTCATCCCTTCGAAGTTGAAGCGCTCCTCCATGTTCTTGGTTTTGTATTGTTCAAAGCTATAACTACCCAGCAGGGTGCCCTCGCAGACCGCTTCCAGGGCGGTTCGGGGATTGCCTGCCAGATGCAGCGTGGATGCGGATGAGGCCACCCGCGCTGCACGCAGTGCCTGTATGGCATTGCCCGCTGCCTGGCGCAGGCGTTCGTCATCCAGTTCAGCTTTTTTGCCGAGTCCCACAAGCAGCAAACGCTCAGCCGGCAGTTTAGCCAAAGTATGGATCATGCGCACGGTATTGACCTTGCCGCTGAACTCCTTGTTGGCTGCCAGCCGTGCCAGGCATCCTGCCAACGCGGCGTCGCAGGCATTGTACAGTTCATCGCGGGCATCTTCAAAACAGCCGATGACCAGGGCAGGTGTGGCATGTTTCAGCGGGTTGGAGGATAAAAGTTCAATCTTCATTTGGTACCTCGCATTGGTTTGTCATATTCTACCTCGTACTCAATCCAGCGCTACCACGAAACCTCTGGTGAGCAAGCTGTCCGGGGAATGTTCCCGCGCTTGTTCCGCCTCTTTCAGCGAGGTGAAGTTCCCGGCCCTGACACGATAGTATCGTGTGCCGTTAACGATTGCTTCGCGGATGGATGAGGTGCCGTAACGTTGCTTTACGTTGGATGCCAACCGTCTGGCGTTGTCGAATTGGCCAAAGGCGCCCACCTGGATGCCAAAGGAGCCCTTGTCGTAACTTGCCGGCGCACGATATGCCATGCCGGTCTTGGTATTGTCGTCTAGGTAGCCGAGTGCCTCTATCATGACCTTTGCGGTTCCGTCTTCCACAATGCCGATATCCTTGGCAGCAGAATAGGAGAGATCAATAATCCGGCCTGCCACAAACGGGCCGCGATCGTTGATCCGCACCACGGTTTCACGTCCATTGTCAAGGTTGTGTACCTTGACATACACCCCGAGGGGCAGTGTCTTGTGGGCGGCTGTCATGGCGTACATATCGTACTTGTCGCCGTTGCTGGTCTGTTTGCCGTGGAAGTCGCTGCCGTACCAGCTGGCAATGCCAGACTGCACGAATCCTTCGTGGCTGGAGAGCGGTTCATAACGCTCTCCGTTGATGGTATATGGCTTCTGTCCTTTGTGCATTGACGCCGGGTCGGATCGGTAAGCGTATCTTTCATGGGCTCCGCAGGCAGACAACAGGATGATGAAAAACAATAAAAATACCCTGTACATTTCCAATGTTACCTCCATTACTGGTGTCAGCATGTCTTTTGTATCGTGCCTGGAAAGGCAAATCAACCTGAAAACGGCATAGCATGATCATTGCAGATATAATCAGCCGGATGACTCTACGAGAGTATATGTTAACTCACAGCCAGATATGGTTTTCAATTGGACTAATATCTGCTAGTATACAACTTACTCGACACTTGAATTTTAAATTGTTCGAGTTGGAAATTAGTTTTGGATAATATATCGGAGAGCAAATGAAACCAAACGTAAGGACCTGCATTGCTTACATTGCCGGGTGTCTTTTGACAAAAAAGACTTTTGTGAAAGTACTTGACCAGTCAAGGAATAATACCATTGAGATGACCGGTGGCTTTGAGCGCGACAATATCGATGTTCTTGAACACGGTTCCGGTAGTAAAATTTTAGGCTTGGCAATCGGCAGAGATGCCTCTTTTACACATTACGGAGAGAATATAACGATCACATTAACACTGAGAGGGGATAGTTTTACCGGATTTGATGGCGGATCCAATAAAGGTTTCAACGGCACCCTGATGGGCAGGTCTGTAAAGCTGTATGATTATGACGATGCGAAACACTACTATTATTCTCTTTCCGAATAATTCAGTTTAAGGTCTTTTTATCCTCGCGCCGATACGGCCGTTGGCACTCACACAAGCCGAGACTGTTGGTTTGACAGTGAACCGCCTCCATTGATTTGCCAGTTTAGCAGTTCAGGCTCCCCCAAATATATGCTCTAACCCGGTTGATTTTTTATCCCCAACATTACCCCTTCTTGCTGCAATTGAGTCAGTGCGGTAATATATACGGCAATGTAGTTGCTCCGGTTATTTTTGTTTGAAAATTAAAAAAAATAAATATATATTGTGTATACAAAAATGGCCGGTGTGAATATCATTTAGCAAATGCGACTATCGGCCTGTTTTCGGTTATTCACAACGTATTAAAAGGGGGCAACCGTGCCAAGAGCAGGGAAAAAATTGATAGGAAGCAAGCCTAATATGAATGATTGTCGTACGGAGTGTGTGCTGGAGCATCTGTCACGATGTTTGAACAACAAATCCACTTGCAGGTATGCACTTCCTGCAAGTCCATCCAAAACCTATTGCATGCATAAAGACCATAGATGTTTCCAGAATTCGTCATTGTCTGAATCCCCACAAGGTCGGGTATAGCTGGGAATCGGCAGACAAAGTATTTGCCTGTTCACTGTTGTGCAATTCAACTGCGTGGAACAAATTTGAAAAATGTCAATTTGGTGGGCATTTTCAGGAAACTTTTGCTACCACCGACTTCTCCTTTCACGTCCATCATATGAGTTAGTTGTTCCCTGGCCCCGTATCGGTCCTACATTCGGGTCCACCCAATCGCCGTTTGAGCGTTTAAAAGCAATTATGCAGCCGGAATCCAACAAATATTGAAAACAATCTTTTGGAATGTATTCGATTGAATTGTTTTTGTATTTCACCAGCAATGGCATTTCAAAAAACCCTCCCAAGCTAAATCTCGCTATCTAACTACCTGTGAAATATAGTATTAAATAAAATATAAGTAAATGATTCTAATTTAAGCGGATGGATGCGGGGATCAGTTTCAAAGCTGGATGGGTCGTTTAATTTCCAGATGTCATGATACATATCTCAGCAGAGGGGGCTCCCCCTCAATAGCGAGTGCGGCGCAATATCCATTGGGTACGGCCAGGTCCATAAGGTTCCAGTGAACGGAACAGGCTGTGTTGGTGCCCAGGCCCGGGACAATAGCAAGCGGTTCATCCGGGAGAAGGGAGACGGTTATGCTAGTGGCCGGCAGGGTGAATCCAAGGCCACACCCCTTGAGGTAAGCCTCCTTGCGGGTCCAGCAGCGGTAAAATGCCTCGCGCTGAAGATGTTGGGGGAGGTCCAACAGGTTTTCCTGCTCCTGCTTTGAGAAGACCAGCTTCATCATATCGAGGAAAGGCATGGCATCATGCACAGTCTCCACGTCTACACCCAATTCGCAGCTATCGGATATTGCCAAGAGAATAAATTCACCGGAATGAGAGAGGTTGAAGTATGGCCGCCGGCTGTTAAGTCCAGTGATATCTGCAAGATAGGGTTTGCCGTACTCGTTGGCGGTGAGTTGAATATGGTCCGGCTCGACTGCCAGATAGTGCGCCAATGTTTCGCGGAGAAATCCGCGCCCTGCCACAAAGCGCTGCCGCAAACTACGGTCACGCAGGCGCTCGGCCCTGATCAGTTCATTCGGTGCAAGGAAACTCTCCATGCGGGTCAGTACAGTCATGTCATGGGAGAAGGTGTTGCACCAGATATGGACTTCCCCCGGTTCCAGGCACGAAATCGATTTCATATCCCTGCTTCCGATAGCCACTCCTTGAGGCTGACAAGCCCCTTGTCAAGCGAAACATCAGGCACGTAACCCAAGTCGCGCCGGGCAGCGGCGATATTGAACCAGTGGGCGGTGGCCAGTTCCCGGGCCACGAAACGGGTCATGGGCGGCTCCCCCCGCAGTTGGGGCAATTTCCAGATCCATTCGCAGATGGTGCCGATGGCGTAGGCTGTGCCGGGGGAGATGCTGCGGGTAACGGGTGGGAGGCCGGCCGCGGCCAGGATGCGGTTCACCATCTCCCAGAGCGGGGTCGGCTCGCCGTTGGAGATGAAATAGGCCTTGCCGGCCACCTGTGATCCGGGCTTCAATCGGTCGGCGGCCAGCAGATGGGCCTGGGCGGCATTGTCGATGTAGACGGTGTCCACCAGACAGGGGCGCGTGCCGATTCTGCGCAATTTCCCGGCCCTGGCTTTGGCAACGATGCGCGGGACCAGGTGGTTGTCTCCCGGACCCCAGATCAGGTGCGGCCGGAGCGACACCGTGGCAAGGGCCGGGCCGTTGGCGGCCAGGACCATCTGTTCTGCCAGGGCCTTGGTGCGCGGATAAGGAGCTTCGAAATGATTGGGGTAGGGGAGTGATTCGTCCCCGCCTTCAACGTCACTGCCGTCAAAGACCACGCTGGGCGACCCGGTGTAGACCAACCGATCGATGCCGTTAGCCAGGCAGGCAGCAAGGACGTTTTCGCTGCCGGTCACGTTCGCACGGTAATACTCCTGGTAACTCCCCCAGATACCGGCCTTGGCAGCCACGTGAAAGACGATATCGCACTTGGCAGCGGCCTTGATCACAGCTGCCCGGTTGCCCAGGTCGCCACGGACCTGCTCCACCCCAAGTCGCGCCAGGGCGGGGTAATCGCCCCTGGAAAAGCTGCGTACCGAAACCCCTCTTTTTACGAGCAGTCTGACGATCGCACTGCCCAGAAAACCGCCGCCGCCGGTTACCAGCGCCTTCATGCCAGCTTTACCGTCGCCCAGTGGGCGAGTTTTTCCCGGAAGATCTTCGCATTGTGCCGGATATCGACCGGAAAGGCGGGATGGAAGAGAATCGTGGTGATGTTCTGGGTGTGGATGTGGCCAGCGGCAAGGGCAAGTAGTTCGTTGCGCACCCGGTCACGGTCGATCGTCCGGCCTTTTTCCAATTCCACGCAGAGCACAGGCAACTGCTGCCCGGCCTTGCCCACGCCGACTAGGGCGGTGCGGAGCACGTCGGGATGGGTATTGAAGACCGCCTCGCAAGGGATGGTGAAAAGGGAGGCCTCGCTGGTGGTCACCCGGTGCGATTTTCTGCCGCAGAACCAGATCCGCCCCTGTTCATCCCGTCCGCCCAGGTCCCCCATGCGGTGAAAAAAACCACCGTTGACCCGGTCAACGATCTTGGCCAGCTGATCGGCTTCGGGGCGATTGTAATAACGTCTGGTTACCTGTTCACCCTTGACGACGATCTCCCCGATCTTGCCGGTTGGCACCCGTAGCGAGTCGTCCCAAAAGGCAATCGGATCGTCGCTGATCGAGATGATCTCCAGTTGCACGCCAGCCACGGCTCTCCCGACGCATACCCCTCCACCGGCATCGGTGATGGACCTGGTTTCGTTCAGTATTTCACTGCTGCCGATGGAGCAGACCGGCAGCGCCTCGGTTGCGCCATAGGGGGTGAAAACTTCGACGCCGGGATTGAGCAGGGAGGTGAACCGTTCCAGGACCGATGCCGGCACCGGCGCACCCGCGGAAATTGCCCGCCGCAGGGTTGGCAGGCGGACTTCGTGTTTCACACCGAATCGACCGACCCGGTTGATGAGCGCCGGCGAGCCGAACATGGTGGTGACGTTGTAACGGTTGATGGTGGCCAGGATTTTGCGGGCGTTAACCGATCCAGGCCGGGTAAAGTCCATCTCCGGGATCACCGCGGTCATGCCCAGGGCCGGGGCAAAGAGGGCGAACAATGGAAAGGTGGGGAGGTCGATCTCGCCCGGCTGGATGCCGTAGACATTGCGGAGCGCTGCCACTTGGGCGCTGAAATTGCCGTGGCTGTAGACTGCGCCCTTGGGTGGTCCTGTGCTGCCGCTGGTGAAGAGGATGGCCGCTGTCTCATCCCGTTCCGTGCGTGCCATGGCAAATGGGGCGCTGGTCTGCTCCTTGATCAGGGTGTCCAGGGTGGTCCCTTTCCAGAACAGTCGGTTACCGACCGTGATGAGTGTCTTGACGGTTTCCTTGCCCCAGCCGAAGACCAGCCGGGCCGCATGTGCCTTGGGAATACCGATGAATGCCCGTGGTTCGGCCTCTGCCAGGCATCTTTTCAGGTTCTTGATCCCCAGGCCCGGATCAATCAGGACCGGCACGGCGCCGACCTTGAACAGGGCAAAGGTGAGGGCAAAGAACTCCGGACCCGGCGGGACCATCAGGGCCGTGCGCACCCCCTGGTCGATGCCGCAGCGCACTAGACCATGGGCAATACGGTCGCTGAGTGCATCGAGCTCTTTGAAACTGAGGCGGCGGTTATCCCGGGGGAAGATGATGGCCGCGGTCTCCGGCTGTTGGCGAGCCATCTCCGGCAGGTGGCCGGCTATATTGACGATATTGTCTCTGCTCATGGCGGAGTGCTTTGATCTGTACGGTGGAGGAATTCTTTGATCAGCGGCACTACCTCCGCCCTCATGTCCTCCAGGATGTAGTGCCCGGCATCACTGTAGGAATGTACCTCGGCTCCGGGGAAGCGTTGCCGCCACTCGGCCAGGAAGTGGCGGTCAAAGACGAAGTCCCGCTCTCCCCAGCAGATGAGCATCGGCAGGCGCTGGAACTGCCCGATCCCGTCCGCCACGGAGCTGACCAGGTCGTAGTTTCGGTCCCCGGGGGCCAAGGGGATGTCCTGGACAAAGCGCAGGGTGGCGATGCGGTTTTGCCAGGAGTCATAGGGGAACCGGTAGGCCTGGCGCAACTCGGCGGACATGGGATTGCGCTTGCACCCCACAATGGAGGCGGCCAGACTGAAGGCATTGAAACCGCGCACCAGCAGGGAGCCTATTGCGGTGTCCCGGCAAATCCGCAGGGCCAGGGGGAAGGGTTTCTCCTTGGGCAGATGAAAGGCCGCTGTATTCAGGATCACCAGCCTTTCGATCCGTTCCGGGTGGCGCACGGCATAGGCCATGCCGATCATGCCACCCCAGTCGTGCAGGACCAGTGTGATCCGTTCGGTAAGGGCCAGCGAGTCCAGCAGACATTCCAGGTCAGCCACCCTTTGGGCAAGGGTGTAGTCGTAGCGGTCATCGCCCGGCTTGTCGGACAGGCCGCAGCCGATGTGGTCGGGAACGATGCAGCGGTAGCTGCCGGACAGGGCCATGACCAGGTTGCGGTAGTAGAACGACCATGATGGGTTGCCGTGGACCATTACCACGGGCCGGCCTTGCCCCTCGTCCAGGTAGTGGTAGCTCAGGCCGTTCAGGTCAAGGGTATGGCCGGTAAAGGGATAATGCTTGTACAGCGGGGATCTCACCACTCCACCCCGAGCATCAGGCAGTTCAGCCCGCTGCCGATACCGAGCAGGCCGACCCGGTCTCCAGGCAGGAGCATCTCGCGCTCGTCCGCCAGGGCCATGGTGAGTGGCAGGGAAACGGTTCCCATGTTGCCGAGGAACTCGTAGGTGGTGAAGTCCTTGTCGGCCGGAATGTCGAGGGCCTTCAGGATGGCGCTCTGATGCGCTGAGCCCACCTGGTGGCAGATCACCATATCCACCTGATCGGAGGACCAGCCCACCTCGGGCAGGAATGCCTCCCAGGTGCGAAGGCCCAAATTTACCCCGTAGTTCATGACCTTAACCCCGTCCGTGCTCATGAATTGGGTGAAGTTGCCCTTGCCGTCCGGCGACATTCCCCACAGGCAGAGGCCATTGTGTTCCGGCGCGGCCTGGGTAACACCCCCAAGAAGTCGACGCCGCTTGGCCTTTGAAAACGAGCCGTCGGTGAGCAGGATGGCCACTGCGCCCGAACCGCCGGTCAGAGTGGCCAGCGAGGCGGCGAAATGCTCCATCCGCCGTTCCTTGAGCATGCGGGCGATCATGATGTCGTTGATGTCCCGGGCGCTTTCGCAGGATACCACCAGGCCAGCCCTGATCTGCCCCAACTCGATGCGGTTGGCCACGTCCAGGATGCCGTTCAGTACCCCCAGGCAGGCGTTGGAGATGTCGTAGACCGCGGCATTGCCCTTGATGCCCAGTCCGGCCGCCACGCGGCAGGCCGTGGCCGGCTCGAACTGTTCCCGGCAGACCCCGGTGTAGGCGAGCACGCCGATATCTTCCGGGGCGATGCCTGCGGCTGCAAGCGCTTTTTCGCCGGCAGCGATGGCCCCCCGTGACAGCGGATAGCCCGGTTCCCACCAGCGGCGCTCGCGAATTCCGGTCAAGGCCTGCAGCTGTCCCGGTGCAAAATGAAGCGCACGGTAGAGAGGCTCCAGGCGAGCCTCCAGCTCGGCGGAGGTTACCACCACCGGGGCCAGTTCATAACCGAGTGCTTCCAAAAATACTCTCGAATACTTCATTAGTTACTACTCCATCCGCAGGGTAAAATCATTCATCTGATATATTGTCTTGCCATCCACGGCCAGGAAACCGTCGGCCGTCAAAATTCTCTTCTGGTCGTCAACGGCGGTGATCCAGGCCTGTACCGTGACCAGCTTGTTTGTTGGCACCACCTGTCCGCGGTAACACCATTTGTGGTGATGCTCCAGGGCAACGGCGGCCAGGATATTGCCTTCCTGCCAGCCCCACCGTTCCACCGCGGCGTACTTCAGCAGTTGCAGGAATGCTTCGAGGCCCAGGGAACCGGGGGTTACCGGGTCCTGGTAGAAGTGGGCCTTGAAAAACCATTCGTCGGGATCCACCTCCTTGAGCCCCCTGATATAACCGAGGCCGGCCGGGCCTCCATCGGGGATGTACAGCTCGATCCGGTCGATCATCCGGAACTGCTTGTGCGGGAACGGTGCCCTGTCCGGGAAGGGGAGGCTTCTGCCCTGCCCAAGCTCGGAGGCTGTGGGCTGGTAAGGGGCGGCGTCGCGGATGCCCACTTGCTGGGCCAGGGCCTCCTTGGAGAAGAACCCGAACATGGTATCTCCATCGTAGAGGATGCCATGTTGGTCGGCAACGGAGAAGTCGAACTCCTGGATGATCATGCCGCCGCTGGAAGCGACCTTTTTCAGCATGGCGGTGCAGGTCAGGGTGCCGCTCTCCGGGGTGACCGGCCGGTGCTGGACCGCGTCCCCGCCCAGGTTGCGGAAGGAGATGTCGTTGGGCGTGGTCAGGGCCGAACCGACGTAGGCCGCCAGCCAGCCGCAGGGCTGCAGCGCTGCTTCCAGCAGGACCGCGAAGGGCATGCGGGGCTGGTGATCTGCTGCAAAATACCAGGCATCGGCAGGAATATCGTACTGGGCCTCGGCCCTGGCGCCGGCGACCATACGCCACGGTTCGCCCTGCACGGCCGTAACCCGGTCCATGAACTGATAAGGTGGCCCGGGTAGGCGGGCGATTCTGCGTTCGCTGTCAAAGATGCGGTATTGCTCGCCAAACCCTTCAGAGGGGTTGCCGTTGCTGTAGGCCAGGATCTGTTCCTTGGTGTAGACAGCCGGCTTGATGCAGCCACCTGCCAGTGCCCGGGGCTGGCGGTTGTTCCAGAGTCCGGTCAGCTTTTCCCTGGTGGTGCCGCTCAACCGTACCGACATGTCTATAATCTCGACAATGGGCCGGCCATCGGCGTACATCAGGGCATCGACAATGGCATAGGGTTCGGGGCGGTAGCCGATTTCGCGGATGCTCACCTCGTAGGTCACGACCTTTGTCGTCTCCAGGACCTGGCCCCGGCAAATCAGCTGGCTGTTCACCCCTGGCACAGGCTCCCACACGGCGGCGTCAGACTCCGCCACCCACCCCATCCGCAGCAGGTAGATGCGCAGGGTGTGGAGGCAGCATTCGTACATCAGTGTGCCGGGCATGACCCGGTCGTCAACGAAGTGGCAGGTGATGAACCAGTCGTCGGGGTGGATGTCCGCCTCGGCGCGGATCAGGCCTTGACCGTAACGTCCTCCCTGCGGCAGAAGTTCCATGACCCGGTGCACCAGGTTCATCCGCCCACCCGGAATGGTCAGGGGGCGCTTCAGGTGGAGATTGCCGAAGGCCGGGCCGAAACAGCCTGCCAGATCGCCCTGGCGCAGCAGCTCCAGTTGTTGACCGTTAAAAGACTCCCTAATCATGGGGGCCAGTTCCTGCCAGTCCGCGGGCCGAATGCCGCTTCTGGGGCGGGGGTCAACGGCCGGGCGCACGATGCCCCTGCCGGCGGCCAGCGCCTCGGTGGTGAAGAAGCCGGCGCAGCCGTTGCGCATGGTGAGCAGGGGCTGGCCGTCCACGGTGGCGTCGAACCGGAAGCGGAACAGGTAGGTTTCTCCCTGGCGGAAGAAACGCTCGATCCGGATGTCGTAATGGATGGTCTCGCCGGGACCTGGTAATCCTCGGTGGAAGGTGACTACTGCATCCAGAAGGCGGTAGACCGCCAGCCCCCTGGTGATGAAATCGATCCCCAGGTAGCCGGAGAGGAACAGGTCGGCCTGGCCCGCTTCCACGGCGATGCAGGTCGGTATGCGGCCGCCGTCCAGGTACCAGGCATTGTGGTGGATGTCGTGCTCGGTCACGACCCTGCCGGAGGTCATGGACTTTGCTTCGCCCTCCACGGTTACGATCCGGTCCACCAACATGAGCGGCTCATCTGGCAGGCGCACCCTGGTCGGAAAGGTGTCGGCCTCGGCAAATGCCGGGCCCAGCATGCGGCCAACGCTGCCCCGGGCGAATTCAAAGCACATATCACGGTCAAAGGCGCAGGTTTTGGCCAGAGATGAAGCGGAAGCTAGCGGAGATGGGGCAGCGGTTGAGAAAGCGGAAACGTAGCCGTCGCCCAGTGCCTGCTGCAGCGAGACCTGCAGGGCCAGTGCCTCTGCCATGGAGCGGGTCAGGGTGTCGGCAACCTGGAGATAGGCCTCGTGGGCCCTGAGGCCGGCCTCTTGTGCCGCAACAAAACCGCGGATGAACGGATCGATGGAAGGTTCAATATCAGCGGCCAGGGCAGCAGGTGCGACTGGCGGCAGCGCCATTTCCTGCAATTGGGGCCGGAAACTGGGAACCTCGGGCACCTTGGTTGCGGGTTGGGTAACAGCTTGGAGCCTGCGCGGCAGGGGTGACGGCTGAAAGGGGAGGCCGCCGGCCGCGACGCGCACCAAGGTTCCCCGCTGTTGGTTTTGCAGTTGCAGCGGGGGCGCAGCGAACAACTGGCTCAGATCCACCGGCACCCGCTCGGCAATAAGCTGTGCCAGGAGCCGCATCAGCCCTGAGGTAGGGTCCTGCCCCTGGTGGCAACATGACCTGGCCAGATGTGGCCGTCCGGCCAGGATGCGCCCGATCATCCGGGTGCAGGAGCTTCCCGGCCCCATTTCCAGGAACATGCGTACCCCATCCCCATAGGCCGCTTCGATGACTGCCGGGAAATCCACACCTTCCACGGCCTGGGCCAGGATCGAGTCGGCGGCGCTTTCCCGATTCACCTCGTAGGCCTTGCCCCTGGCGCCGCTATAAAAGCGTATCCCCGGCAAAGGAGTGGTTGGGAAGAGGTGCAGCTGCCGGTACGGCTTGGCAACCTCCCTGGCAACCTCGCAATGGACCGTGGTCACGCCATGCAGGGGGAAAAAACGGCAGCCCAGCTGTTCGACAATTTTGCTGACTTCCGAGGCATCTCCGCCGATCACGCATTCGTCAGGCGTGTTGACGATCAACAGGTAGGCCCGTTTCATTGGGCGCAACGCCTGGCGCACCTCCTGCTCCGGGGCTTCGGCAACGCCGATGGTCCACTGGACCCGCTCCCCATCGCCAAGTCCCCAGGCCCGCTGGGCGGCCCGGCATTCACCAGCCAGGTCCCGGGTAAAGAGGGTGGAGTTGTGCATCCGGGTCAGCATGCCGTCCCGGTCGCGCCAGGCGCCCAGGGCAAAAAGGCCGGCCGACTCGCCCAGGCTGTAGCCGATCACGGATTGGGGCTGCACGCCAAAGCTCCGCACCAGGTCGCTGACGGCGCAGCCCGTTGCCACCTGTCCGAAGATCACGGCGCGGTGGTCGTCATTAATCTCGGCGATGGGTGCGCCGTTCCAGAAACGTTCCGGCTGGAACTGGCTGCGGAGATAGAGGTTGTCGGCATCCTGACGGCGCAGGATCTCGGGCCAGCGGCAGGAGAGCTCCATCCCCATGCCCGGGTAGTGATTGCCGGAACCGGGAAACACGAAGGCGACCTTGCCCTTGCGTCCAAGGGGAGCAGCCGAGTAAAACAGACGGTCAAGGAGTGCGGGGTGCGTCAGGACCTCGGCCGCGTTATCGCCAGCTGCCAGCAGTTGAACGCCATGGTCGATGAGTGCTGCCAGTTCTTCCCGGTTACGGGCAACCAGGGCCAGGGCGCAGGGGGTGTTTTTCGCAGTATCGGCGCGGCTGTGCCACTCTCGGGCCAGGGTGGCAAGGTCGTCGCCTTGGGCCTGGTTTGACCGCAGCCGCAGGATGTCCAGGGCCCGGGCAAGTTCGGCCGGATTTTCGCCGGTAAAGGTAAACAGGTACTCGGCTCCGTAACCGATGGGCGCGCTCCGTTCCGCTTCGACCCGGGGCGGGATATTGTCCCATCCCTCCAGCACGACATGGCTGCAACTGCCATCCATGCCGAACACGCTCACCCCGGCCCGGCGGGGGCCCTCGGCACGGTTCCTGAGCCAGTAGCGGGGGGTGCGGGGAAGGTACAGCGGACCTGGTCCTGAAAGCTCGGGCAGAGGTGATTCCGTCCCGCGGCAGGAGGGGATGATTTCCTGATACAGGGCCAGGCAGCCCCTGACAAAGGAGGCCAGTCCCGATGCGGCGCCACTGTGGCCGATGTCGCCGGTGATGCTGGAAACGGCACAGGAGCGGTCCCTGCGGGGTGAGGAATCCTCTGATTGGGCTGTCCCGAAAAAGGCGGCCAGGGCTGCTGCCTCCATGCGGTCCTCGGCTGGGTGGCCGCTGGCATGGGCCTCCACATAGGTAACGGTGGCCGGATTGACGCAGGCATCGGTGTAGGCCCGTTCCAGAGCCTGGCAATAGGCCGATTCGCCCGGAAGCAGCGCGTCGCCGCCGGCGCTGCCGATGCCGCGGATGACCGCGTAGATCCTGTCGCCATCGCGTTCGGCGTCATCGAGCCGTTTCAGGACCACTGCCGCGGCACCTTCGCCGATGATGCTGCCGTCGGCCCGCTGGTCAAAGGGGAGTCCCCGGCCGGAACCGGAAAGGTTCCTGACGGCATGCTGCCCGAGCACCGCGCGCAGGTCGCCGGCCAGGTCCACGGCCCCCACAAGGGCCCGGTCGATTTCTCCCTGCTGCAGGAGGCGGAGTGCGGTTTCCAGGGACTTGATGCCCGAACCGTCTTCGTTGGCAAGGGTGAAACTCGGGCCGCCGACGCGGAATTCACGGGCAATACGGCTGGCCACCACACTGCCCAGGGCCCCCATGGTCCGGTTGGCGGTCAGGGGCGGTCCGGCGTCGTCGCGCAGCTGGGCGGTCCAGGCGGCCAGTTCTTCCGGCGCCAGTTCCCGGCCCAGTTCCTTTGCCCAGGTGGCGGCCTGCTCGGCCAGTGACCAGCGAAAACTGAAATTGGTGCTGTTCAGGTCAAGGGCAATGCCGATGAAAACACCGGCCCGCAGGTTGTTTTCGCGGTCCAGGCCGGCATCGGCCATGGCGGCCGCCGCTGTTTGCAGCATGAGCAATTGTTGGGGCAGCATCTCCTCCATCTCCCGGGGGGGGATGCGGAACTGCTCCGCCGTGACATTGACCTCATCCAGATAGAAGCCGCTGAATGGGGTCTGGTTGAGCCCTTCTTCGCGGAACCAGCCGCTTTCCTCCGCACCCCACCATTTACGGGGGGAGCTGGGCGAAAAGTGCGCGGTACCGCCCAGAACCCGCTCCTGAAAGGAACGGAGCGACTGCCACGGGCCAAAGCGGGCATTCATGCCGACAACGGCGATCAAAGGGCGCTTGTAGGTTTTTTCGTTCTTGACCGGCGTAGGCCTTGAGCCAGGCCGATTATTGCCCGCAACCCGGCTTTGGCCGCCAGTAGCCGGAGTACCGGCCGACTCCGGAAGCCACTCCTCGATCAGCAGATGGGCATTGATGCCTCCGAAACCGAAGGCACTGACCGCGGCACGGCGCGGGATGCCGTCGCCCCGGCGCTGCCAGGGCATCTCCTCGGTCAGGACGCGGAAGGGGCTGTTGTCGAGATCCATCCCCGGCTGGGGCGCGCTGAAATTGGCGGTGGGCGGCAGGGATTCCCGCTGCATGGCCAGCAGCACCTTGGTCAGGGCCGCTGCGCCCGCTGCCGTGAGGAGATGGCCGATATTGGACTTGATGGAGCCGATCACGCAGGGGGTGCCGGTTGGTCGCACATCGCCCCAGAGTTCCCTGAGGCTGGCAACCTCCGTGGCGTCTCCCACCGGAGTGCCGGTGGCATGGCACTCGATGAGGTCCACGTCCTGAGGTTCCCAGCCGGCCCTGGCGTATGCGGCGCGCATGGCCCGGAGCTGCCCCTCGGACAGGGGGGCCAGGAGGCTGCCGCCCACGTCGTTGGCCAGGCCGATACCCCTGATGATGCCGTAGATCCGGTCGCCATGGGCCAGGGCGTCCTCGGTCCGCTTGAGCAGGAAGATGCCGGCCCCTTCGCCGACCACCAGGCCGTCGCCCGAGGCGTCGAACGGGGAACAGATGCCGCGGCGCGACAGGGCGCGGAGCTGGGAAAAACCCATCTGGGTGTACAGGGGATCGGGACGGGAGAGGCCGCCGGTCAACATGGCATCGGCCCGGCCGGCCAACAGCTCGTCAACGGCAAGTTTTATGGCGTAGAGCGAAGAGGCGCAGGCCGCGTCCAGGGTGCAGCCGCTGCCCCCCAGCCCTAGGGCATGGGCCAGGATGCCGGCTGGAAGGCCGGCCACGTAACGATTCAGGGGATTGGTAGCTGGTTGGCTGTTGGAGTGGCCCAGGAGTTTTTCCTCGAAGGTGCGGCCCAGCCATTGGCGGGCCAGCAGCGACGATGTTTCGCTCGGCAGGGCCAGGTTGCCGATGATGACGCCGATGCGGGAGCGGTCCAGGGGTTCGGTAATGCCGTCATCGAATGCGCGTTTGCCTGCATGCAGCAGAAGTTGAAACAGGGGGTCCAGACCGGCCAGCTGTTCCTGCGTCACGCTGAGTCCGGACAGGCTGGCGAGGGACGGGATGTCTTCTATGAAGCAGCCGCGTCTGGAATAGACCCGGTCTGCCTTGCCAACCTCCGGATCGTATGCCGCGTCAGGGGAGAGAAACCACCTGCCTGGCGGCACTTCGCGGACCGCGCTCCTGCCGGAACGGATGGTGTCCCAGAAGCGGTTGAGGTCAGGCGCATCGGGATAGATGCCGCCGATGCCGACAATGGCTACTGAAGTTGGTTGCTGCATACCTCAAGCTGCTCCCAGCACGACACATTCCGGCTGGGCCAGCTGGTTGCGTTTAAATGCCTGCTTGAGAGAGTTGTCGATGATGCACTCGTATCCTTCCAGGCGGGCGACCAGCTTGCCGCTGGAGCGGTCGAAGAACTCCATGTCGGCGGTGGCGCTGCTGTTGTGCTCGGCTGTCACCCGGATCACCACCTGGACGCCGTCGTGGGGGAAGGAGTCGTGATATTGGCGGTAACGCCCGGCAAAGCAGGGGAGCGAGCCGGAACCGAAGCGCTCCAGGCTCCAGAGGATCATGAGCTGGAAGGCGCAGTCCATGACCAGCGGGTCGGTTATCCAGGTGCTCCGGAACGGCTGCCTGATCCAGCTGGCCGGCTGGGGAGCACCCTTGACCAGGGCGGTTATCCCCTTGGGGGAGCAGCTGTCCACATGCTCGATGCCGTGGAGGTCCGGGCCGTGGAAGAGGCGCTCGGGGTCGTAGATTTTCCCGCCTTGCGGTGCATACGGCGAAACGGGCAGCTCGCCGATGGACCGGATGCCCTCCGGCAGCTGCTTTGCCAGTACAACCTCGCCCCGGGCATGGAGGACCGTGCGCCCCTGGGCCGGAATCCCGATGAGTTCCATCGGCACGACGTAGAGAGAGTCCTTTTTCATGGCACGGCCGGCCATGATCCGCACGGTATAGGGGGTGTTCCGTTCAAAGACGACCCCCTTGCAGATGCGCAGGTCGTTGAAACCGTGGAAACGGAAACCGGGATTGCCGTGCAGCCCGCCATGGGCCAGCCACTCCACGATCATCGCCATGGGAAGGACCGCCTTGCCGTCAATGACGTGGGAACGCAGGAATGGGTAGTCGTCCACCCCCAGGGTAAGGGTGAATGCCTCGGCCAGGGGTTTTGCAGGTGCAGTGCCTTGGGGCAGGAGCAGTTTTTCCGATGTCCCTGCCAGGGCCACCACCTCCACCGGCGCCTCAGCGGCGGCGATCTCGCGGATCAGCAGTTCGCCCCCCTCATGGAGGCCGATCAGGCCGATCCCTTCGCCGGCAAAGACCTTTTTCAGGGCAGGGGTGACCATGCCGCCATCCCATGGACCCCAGTTGATGCTGACCGTACGGCAGCCGGGCCTGCGCCGCGCCTCGGCCTGGGCAATCTTGTTCAGGACCTCGTTGGCAACGGCATAGTCCACCTGGCCGCTTCGGCCGAAACGGCCGGTGGTGGATGCGAACAGGGCGATGAAGCCCAGGTCGTCATTGGCCGTGGCATCCAGCAGGGCCCGCAGTCCTGCCACCTTGGTGCCATAGACCAGGGAGAATTGTTCGCGGGTTTTGTCTATGATGAGTCGGTCGGCCAGCACCCCGGCGCCATGGACAATGCCGCGGATGGGGCCGTGCTCGCTCCGGATGTTCTGCAGCAGCGCGTCGACCGCGTCGGTGTCGCGAATATCGACGGAGCGGTAGATTGCCTTGCCGCCCGCCGCCTCGACCCTGGCCAGGGTCGCGCGCAGTTCCCGGCCGGCAGCAACTGCCCGGTACCGTTCCTCGATATCCCTTGGGTGGAGTTTTTCCGTAGCCTGCTCCAGGATGGCCCGCTTGATCTGTCCCTCGTTGGCCAACTGCGCCAGCCAGGCCGGTTCGGGCAGGAGTTCCGGGCTTCTGCCCAGAAGAACCAGCAATGGCTTGTATGCCTCGGCCAGGGCAACCGCTGCCGCCGTGGTGACACCGCGGCCGCCGCCGGTAACAACCACCACTTCGCCTTCGCGGATTGGTGGTGTCACCGCAGCCTGGAGCTCAGGCAATTCGGAGAGCGTCAGACCGATCCTTCCCTGGGGGGAGAGTCCCACTTCCACCGGTCCGCAGCTGACAATCTCTTCGGCCACGGCCTGGGCAGCGGCGGTCGGATCCTGGAATCCTGCCAGGTCTATGGCCTTGCAGGCAACGTCAGGCCATTCACGGGCAGCGCTCTTGACGAGTCCGGCAAGGCCGCCGGATAGCGGGTCAACAAGAACCGTATCGACGCCGCAGCCAAAGGCGCCGTCCAGGCGTGACAGGGTGCAGAACAGTGAGCCGCTGGCAGCGCCTGCCCGGCGCAGGGTCGGGGCAACGCTTTTCAGGAGCAGGAACGCGTTTTCCAGGAACAGGTCGGTGGTTCCGGCATGGGGGGCGCAGATCACCAGTCCCGTGATATCCGTTGCCGGCGTCTTTTCTTCGACCGTGTCCACGGTGACCAGGCGGACCGTATGCCCCTTGGCCCGAAGCATGGTGCACAACTCCACGGCAAAGGCGGAACCGTCATCGGTTACCCATAGTTCGCCCTCCTCGGCAATTGCCAGCCGCTCGGCCGCTGCTTCCAGGGCCACGGGGTTGATGGTGCTGCGTTTGACAACAGCAGGGGTGGCGCTGCTGGTCGCTTCCTGCCTTGCATTGGGTTCAGACGGTGCAAGAGCGGGTGCGGCAGGCAACACTTCCGCTGTAACGCCTGCCCCCAGGTGGCGGGCGATTTCGCCCAGGGTGCGGAGTGTGCCCAGGTGCTCGGGTCCGATGACCGGGGAGCCGGGCAGGCGCTCCTGGAGTGCCGAGAGGATCTCGACCCGTTTGATGGAGTCGATGCCCAGGT